>CDZL01016783.1_pt1 | contig 260691 bp, 265 predicted proteins | sample 557581 | NCBI WGS metagenome assembly CDZL01 (sample SAMEA3182063, study PRJEB8094) | gut metagenome | biome: human; feature: gut; material: Stool; isolation source: human stools | place: Canada | collected 2013-01-29 | reverse complement strand
TTCTCATACTCTTATATGATACAGGAGCCAGGGTGCAAGAATTGGCCGACCTTGACATAGAATCACTGCACCTTGATGTACCTAACCCCTATATTTCTATAATTGGAAAGGGTCGAAAAAGGCGCAATGTTCCAATCATGAGAAAGACTGTGGCTCACCTTAATTCCTATCTGAAGGAGTTTCATCCATCGGAACAGTCCGCCCCACTGTTTTATAGCATGAGGGACGGAAAACCTCACAGACTTTCCACAGACAGCATTAGTCTCGTGGTTGGTACAGCGGCAAAGATGGCCCGAGAGACATGCAATGCGGTTCCGGAGAATGTTCACTGCCATTTGTTTAGAAAAACAAAAGCAATGGATTTGTATAAAAACGGCATTCCTTTACCATTTATAATGCAGTTGCTTGGGCATGAAAGCATATCCACCACATCTGGTTTCTATGCTTTTGCTACATTGGAGATGATGAGTGATGCCATCAACAAGTCAGTGCCAATCATCGGAGGCACTGAGAAACTCTGGAAAAACAAGAATGCAAAGCAAGCCCTCTATACACTGGATTGAAAATACTATACCGAAAAATCTTATGTAGAATCTGCTTATTTACAGGATTCTAAAATTTTTCGGTATAGAAATTTACTCGGTATAATCTCCACAAAGGATGAGGTAATCCTCTTTGGTCAGGTCACGTTGCTCATGGAATGCTGCAGGCAGGAGCCTGCTGAAATCACCGTGCGTATCACCGGTTATAAAAATGGCCATTTCTTTTCTCCCTTTTCTATTCATTCTACTTCCTGTTCCAGCACCACATCCGAGTCTCGGAAGTGGATGTGGATGGTTTCCGCATCCTCCACCGTGATCTTTTGGATGACCTGCCGGACGAGCTCATTGTCAAATTCCGTGTAGCCCGCGGCGCATTCCATGATACTGTCCCACATCTGCCGGCGTCTGGCAGCCTGTTCCTCCAGATTTGTCTCTGCCTGCTGCGCGTCTGCGATCTGCGCCTTAAGGGATTCCTTCTCATCCGTCAGCGCTTTCATTCTGGCATTCAGCTCGGTATCGGCCATGTTGACGAGCAGCCGATCCAGCACATCGCTTTGCTCCCGGCTCACCGCATCCATACGCTTCTTCAGCTGCAGCAGCCGTGCACCGGCCTGAGATAACGCCTGCCTGGCTTCCTCCGCCATGGCCAGCACATCGGGGCAGACCTCCTGCCGGATGGCGGCGTACTCGTTCATGGCCGCGAGGATGGCGCTGTGCAGCTTGCCTTCATCCAGTGTCGGAGAGTGCTGGCAGTATTTTGTACCGAACTCCAGCCGGGAGACACAGCGCCACACGATGCGCTTTTTCCCATTTCTGGCCCATGTGACCCGCTTGTAGGGGGAGCCACACTCGCCGCACACCAACAGTTCTGTCAGCGCGTATTTACCGGAGTATTTTCCAAGTTCCGTTTTTCCGCTCTTTTGCAGCACCTTCCGCTTGCTGGACCGGCGCGTCATCTCCTGCTGCACCTGATTGAACAGGTCCCTTGAGACAATGGCCGGATGGCTGTTCTCCACATAGTACATCGTGCGTTCACCACGGTTCTTTTTGACCTTTTTGTTGATGCAGTCCGTCACATAGGTTTTCTGCAGCAGGGCGTCTCCAATGTACTTTTCATTGGTCAGGATATTGTGGATGATGGAGGGAGACCAGCGCTCTACACCCTGTGCGGTGGGAACACCGTCCTCCTCCAGCTCCCGCTTGATCTTTCCCAGGGTGCAGCCGTCCAGATACCTATGGTAAATGCGGCGGATGATCTCCGCTTCCTCCGGTACGATCTCCGGCTGTCCGTCCGCTCCCTTCCGGTATCCCAGCATCTTCTTGTACTGGAAGGTGACCTTTCCCGCCTCCGCGCTCTTCTGCTTTCCCCACGCGACATTCTTGCTGAGAGACTCGGATTCCGCCTGGGCGAAGCCGCTGAACAGAGTGATGAGAAATTCGCTGGATTCCGTGAGAGTGTTGATGTTTTCCTTCTCGAAGTACACCCCAATGCCGTTTGCTTTCAGGAGCCGCACCGTATCCAGGCAATCCACCGTGTTTCTGGCAAAGCGGGAGAGGGACTTGGTGATGATGAGGTCGATGTGTCCCCGCTTGCAGGCGGTGATCATCTTGTTGAACTGCGTCCGTTTTTTCAGGCTGGTGCCGGAGATGCCCTCATCGGCATAGACCCCTGCCATCTCCCAGTCCGGGCTGTCCTGGATCTTCTGGGTGTAGTAGGTCTTTTGCGCCTCATAGCTGTTGAGCTGCTCTTCGCTGTCCGTCGAGACGCGGCAGTAGGCCGCTACGCGCATTTTTCCGTCATGGTGTCTGTGCAGTTCTTCCGGTTTTCTGGTTGCGGGGATCACCCGAACCCGCCGCTCTAAGGTAGCTGCTGTCGCTTCCATGGATCATTCGTCCTTTCCTGTCGCTTTTTTATCCGTAAATATAAGAGTTACTTCGGTATCCTGTGAGATGGTGATATGGGAAACCGCTCGTTGGAAGCGTCTCCAATCCGCCTCTGTCAGACTATCTGACGGCTCAGATTCGGCAGACGGCTCTGGACAGCAGGCATACCGCGCTGCCGCACCCTGCAGGATCAGCGCCATCACCGCTTCCGGCGAGTCTGGCTGCTCCAGCCCCCGGTTGATGGCATTGTCCAGCCGCATGACCTCCGCAGAGGGCGTGTAGGCGGTACAGCTGTGCTGTTCATGGTCCCGGAACTGCCGGACGATCCCGTTTACCGTCGTCTCCATGTCCATGACCGCGGTATTCCCGCAGCCTTCGCATCTCAGATACAGCTTGCCGCTATTCTGCCAGCCGCCGCCCAGCCGGGTCATCTTCCCGCCGCAGGTGCAGCGGAAGTATGAAGTCAACCGCGCAATGGCAGGCTTCTCTCCGTGGGACTGCTTCCTGGCATTCTTTTCCGCCATCTTTTCCTGCGCCGCTTGGAAAATATCCGCTTCCACCAGTATGGGGTATTCCTCCTTACCGGTGTAACGGGGATTTTCCAAAAGGCGCTTTACCTTATGCTTGTTCCAGAGCGGCACTTCCCGGCAATACGGAATACCCTGCCGGTTCAAGGCGTCCGAGATGGCCTGATAGGAAGCCCCGGCGTTATAGAGCGTAAAGACCATACTGACGGCCCGCTGCTCCTCCGGCACGATTTCCAACGTGCCGTTTTGGATCTGATAGCCGTATAACACCTTGCGATTGATCATCTTGCCGCCACCTCCCATTGTTCTGTCAGCTCCAAGCCTCCGTAAAGCCGGAAGCGGATACGGTTTTGAGACTCTGCAATGATCTTCTCCACCAGATGTTCGAACAGCTCTTCATCGAAGCCGTCCAGCCGTTCCGGTCCGTTGAGAAGCGTCTGCTCCACCTTGCGGAGCGCATCCATCGTTTCGTCTATCACTTCGTTCTCTGTCAGCCTGCGCCGTTCTCCGCGAAGCTGCGCCAGTCTGGCGCTGATGGCATTCATGCGGGCGGCGCAGATATCCGCGTCCAGCAAGCCATTGGCCCGCAGAGTGCTGATCTTATGGCTTTCTTCTGTTGCTTCCGCGATGGCCCGGTTGATGGCCAGCACCTGCGGATGATTCTGCCGCAGGATCGTGTCCAGTGTGTTCAGCTGCCGGAGGGCCGGGGCCAGAATGATGTCCGCGTTGCTTTTGAGCCTGTGGTACATCCGCAGGAAGGCGGCATGGATCTCCGTTTCCGGGATGCGTCCTACAGGGCAGTCCGCGGCGTGGCGGTCGTGGGTTCGGCAGACCCAGGTCACATATCCGTTCTGGCTGCTTCGGCGCTGAAACACCGTCCCGCAGTTCCCGCAAACGATTTTTAAGGCAAGGGGGCTTTTTTCTCTGCGCTTTTTCTCCTTCTGCGCTTTCTTTTGCAGCAGTACCTGCACCCGCTCAAAGGTGTCCCGGTCGATAATAGCTGGATGGGAGTTCTCCGTGTAGTATTGCAGGCGTTCCCCGTGATTTCGTTTCTGCACGAAGGGGAAGCCGCAGCTGTAGGATTTCTGGCTCAGAGCGTCTCCGATGTACTTTTCATTGGTCAGCAGGTATCGAATCCCCGTTTCTCTCCAGCATTCCGCGCCGGACTGGGAGGGGATGCCTTTCGCCGTCAGCTGCTCCGCGATCCATCCGGAGCTGCGCCCCTTGAGGTATGCGTCGAAGATCCAGCGCACCGTGGCAGCTTCCTCCGGGACGATCTCAAGGTCTTTCTTATTTACGATTCGGTATCCGTAAGGGGCGGTGCAGGTGATAAATTCCCCACGCTCCATCCGCCGCTGATAGCTCATCTTCTGATTGGCGGAGATGGAGATGGATTCTTGCTGGGCAAGAGAACCGGAAACGCTCACCATCAGTTCGGTGGTGAGCGTTTTCGTGTCGATATTTTCTTTTTCAAACCGGACGCTGACGCCCATGGCGGATAACTCCCGCAGGGCGGACAGGCAGTCTCTGGTATTCCGGGCGAAGCGGGATACGGACTTCACCAAAATGCGGTCGACCTTGCCCTTCCGGCAGTCCCGCATCATGCGGTTGAAGTCATCCCGCTGATCCATCCGGGTGCCGGTCAGCCCTTCGTCGGCATACACATCCACCAGCTCCCAGCCGTCATGCTGGGCGATCTCTTCCGTATAATTGCGGATCTGGGCGGCGTAGGAATGCAGCTGATCCTTGGAGTCCGAACTGACCCGGCAGTAGGCTGCCACCCGCAGATGTTCCGCTTCCCGCGTCTGCGGCGCGATGATTTTTACCTGTGCCATGTTTTTCACTTCCCTGTATCTTTTTTGTCAACACACAAGCTACCACATGACCCGCAGAATATCCAGCACTATTCCCAAACAGTCTGCGGGGAATATTTCTCTCTGGCCAGTCTCTTGGCGTAAGACAGTTCTTCCGCGCTCAGCAGGCCGATTTCCGCCAGATGCTCCAGCATCCTGACTGCCAGCCGATACTGCAATTCTTTCTTTGCGTCGATCATCTTTCTACCTCAAAATAGCTCTCCGGCTTTTTCTCCCGCAGAAACCTTGTCACTTCCCGCAGACTGCCGGTCCTCCGCATTTCCGGCAATGCCTCACTCACAGCCTGGGCGTATCTGCGCCCACGGCAGGCCCGTTCATCCAGAATGGCGATGACGCAGGTATCACTCTCCGTGCGGATGGCCCGTCCAAAGCCCTGACGCAGCTTGATCTGCATCTCCGGTACAGCTACCTCACGGATGAATGCGTGAAGGGAAGAATGCTTCTCCAATTCCCGTTCCTTTCGTGCGTCTGGGTAGGCGAAAGGCAGGCGTGGGATGATCAGCAGAGATACACAGTCGCCGGGGAAATCAAAGCCCTCCCATGCCGCGCCGGTGGCCAGCAGCACCGCTCCCGGCGTGTGCCGGAACTGTTCAATGATGTGGGGCGCGTTACGGCCCAGCGTCAGCAATGGGAATGGGAGAGATTCCTCCCGCAGCCGCTCCTTCACAGCCGACATGGCTGCGTAGGAGGTAAAGAGCACCAGCGCGTGACCGGAAGCTGCTTTGATGAGTCCGACGAGCTCGGCAGTCAGCTCATTAAAGTACACATCCGTATCCTCCACTCTCTGGCGGGGCGGGATTTGCGGAAGGTAGAGCAGGCAGTTGTTCCGATAGTCAAAGGGGGATGGAGAAACGGATTCCATGACACGGTGTCCCTTCTCCAATCCTGCCTGCGTTTTGAAACGGCGGAAATCGCTGCCAACCGCCATGGTGCCGGAGGTCAGAACGAACGCCTGATCCGGCTGCCACAGGATCTTTTTTATTCGCTGCGTGATATCACCGGCTGCGGCGCACAGCATGGCGCCGCCTGTGCTGACATCTTCGGCAGTGTAAAAAATCATATCTGTCTGGGAACTGGTGAACAGCTTGACCGCGTCCAGCACCGTATTCAGCTGGCGGCTTCCCAGCGGGGAGAGCAGGCTGCCGATCTGCCGCTGGATGATGGGCAGTGTGCAGGATGGCGCGGTCAGCAATCGCAAACAGGCTTCCACCGGCTCCGCTTCCTCTCTGGGCTGTGCCAGCTTGCGTAGCAGAGGGCCGGTGCTGTCCTCCAGCATTTCTGCCGCCAGTAAGTACCGTTCCTCTTTTAGCTGAAGGATAAGGTTTCGTATCTCTTCGGCCGCCAACGTCACACCCAGCATCTGCTGTGCGGTTTCCGGGAGCTTATGGGCTTCATCCACGATGATGATGCTGTGCTCCGGGAAGATAGGGCGTTTTCCCTCGCTGCGGTGGATAGCGTCTGCCACCAGCAAATTATGATTGCAGATTTGAAACAAAAATTGATTTTTGTCGCAGGTCTTGAGGAACCGTTGATAGCGGCAGTCCCTCTGCTTGCAGTCGCAGACCTGCGGTACGCAGACACGCTCCCGGTCATAGCCGCTGAGATGGGAAACGCTGTCCATGTCCAGTGTTTCCTTAAGAGTCCGGAGCGCCGTCAGCGCTTCCGGGTTTTTCTTTGCAGGATATACCTGACGCAGCCGCCTGTCCAGCCGCTCGTCGCAGACATAATGGCTTTTGCCTTTGCGGATGACCGCTTTCAGTGGCTTGGTAAGAATCCCGTCCGCCATTAGGACACAGGACAGCAGCGGCAGATACTCCGTCAGCACCGCGTTTTGCAGCGCGATACTGGAAGTGGAAATGATGATGGGGCGGGCGATCTGCCCTGTCGGGAAAGCAGACGCTGCCGTGGCAGCCGCCAGATAAGCGTAGGTCTTGCCGATACCCGTCCCGGCATCGCACAGGGCGATCCTCCCGTCCTGCATGGCGTCCAGCATCCGGTGACTCAATTGGATCTGCTCCGGACGCTGTGCCATACCGTGGGCGGGAAGAAGGTCCTGAAAAATATGGTCGATCAGTTTATGGGCTTTCAGCCTGTTATCGTTGGTATTCATCCGATAATTTCCTCTTTTCTGTCATGCTTTGTTTTCGTTTCCACCGTATTTGCAGCGCGCGCCCCGGTGGGAAAAGGGAACAATACGGACAAGGTCCGGCAAGACCTTCACGGGCGTATTTCCGGGATCTCTACTGCTTTCAATCCCGGAGCAGCCCAGCCTCTTCATGCTGGCCAGTGCATTGTGTCTCATTATCTGCCCGAACAGCGTCTCTGCGGGCGGCGCTGCCAACGCCGCCCCCGCGCAGGTAAAATCGCTCGCCGTGGGAAGCTGCAAGGCTTCCCACGGGTCGTGGCGCACACTGCGCGGATCGCTCTTCTGTCCGGGTGGTTATCCGTATTGCTGGTATGCAATTTTCAAGGAACAGCGAGGGGCGATTCGGAGCCCCTCACTGTCCTCCCGAAAATTGCGTTCGGTGAATACCCTTATTTCGAGGAATTTTCAAAAAACTTTTTGAGATCCCGCAGGATGCGGTCTCTCCGCTTGATGACCGCCCGCTGGCTGACGCCCATTCTTTGGGCGTATTCCCGTGTAGACACGCCGTCGAAGAACAGGGCGTTGATGAGTTCCCGGTCGATATCCTTTAGTGACAGCAGCGCCAGCAAAAGGATCTGCTTCTGTTCTGCCAGATTCCGAAGTTCTTCACGCTCCAGTGCCTCCGTTTCAGCACTGGGGGCCGTTTCCGCTCCGACATAGTCCGGCAAAAGCGCATCTTCCTCCATCTGCTCCAGAGAGAGCAGCTTGCCGGAGGACTGTTCCTCCGTGATGTAGCGCTCACGGCGGTCTGCCTGGGAGTAGGCCAGATACACATCTTCCGGCACCTCTACATCCATGCCGTCTACAGTGATGATATTGGCGATCACTTCACCGGCTTCGCTTCGAACGCGCCGGTAGTTGCGTTCTTCCTGCCATTTTTTCATGATTCATGACTCCAATCTCAGATTTTTTTGAAATGTCTGAGATTGGGTCACGGATATTTAGCGATATAGGGCTGCCAGCGTCTGCGCATTGTGTGCCTTTCCGCTTTTCAGCCGAAGAAAGGCGCAAAAAAAGAGCCTTACACATAGCTGAAAAGCTACTTGTAAGGCTCCTAACTCAATGTTCCCATATTCGATGATGGGTGGCTGGTGCGCTTGACGAAGTCATATCAATTGGATTTTTAATTTATGCCTGAACATATCCCATAAAGGGGATGGGCGTGTGGATCAGGGGGTGAGCATCCGGTGTCAGCACCGTGATGCCGATCTGTTCGCCGCACTTGGGGCATTTGGCGATCAGGTCAGGGTGTTCCGCTCTGTGCAGCGCAAATAGCCTGTACTGAGACTGTTCCGCACCGCTGGGGATATCCGCGATACGGCCCTTGCCGCACAGCGGACAGCGCAGGGAATTGGTTTTTGACATAGCGCCTCGCTTTCTCTGTTCTCTTTTTTGAGAACAGTACATGAAAATTTTTTACAGCAGGTTGTGGTTCTCCAACCGAATGCGCATGGCCTGTTTGGATACCTGAAAGATACCTGCCATATCCGTCACCAGCTGTTGGTTCGTCCGTCCGGAGCGCAGCTGATAGAAACAGCGCTTGACCTGCGGCAGCGGCAGCAGAAGGATAGAGCCCAGCAGGTTCGCCTGCACTTCCAATGTGTTGTCGCTCTCATTGCCGGAACGGAGCGCCGCGTTTTCGCCGGTCCCGCTGAACTGTTTCTTATGGAGCAGCCAGTGCCCCAGCTCATGGGCGCAGGTAAAGCGCAGCCGCCCGGTAGATGCTTCCTCTTCGCAGAGAGAGCAGTCGATGAGGATGGTGCCGCCCTTGACGGGAAGAAGGTCATAGCGGTGGTTTTCCCAGTCATAGATCGCTGTGAGACCGTCGTCAAAGATGGTCTCGCCCAAAACCCGCCCATTATTCCGCAGATATTGATACTCCAGCACCAGCCCCTGTGCCTCGATGATGTCCTCAATGGGAATGGCGGCGGGGGAACCGTAATAAAGTCTGGGGTCATAGGCGATGATCACATCGCGGGCGATCCGCTCCAACGCCTGTTCGCTGTAATATGCTTTTTTCATGCGTCTATTTCACCGCCCTCTTTGGATTTCTTTGCGCGCTGGGTGATCCGGTCGATAAATTCCTGCCACTCCTGGTCTGTGGCGTCTGCCTCCTTCGCCGTGCGGAGCGCGGCCCGGACGATCTCCCGATCCATGATGTAGTCCGGCAGGTCTGCGGATACCCGGTTATTCTGGGACTTGGCGGCAAGATCCAGCATCTGCTCGGTTTCCACCTTGCTCAGATGCAGTTCCTGCTCCAACCGTTCCAAATATGCGCGCGTCGGCGCCGGTCTGCGGTCGTTTTCAATGTTGCTCAGATAGACCGGCGACAAGTCCAGCTTTGCCGCCAGCGTGCGCAGGGACAATCCGATAGATTGCCGTTTCTCCCGAACGAAGCTGCCGAATGTCTGTTCCAAGTAACTCACCTCCTATCCGTGTTCTCTTCTCTGGAAACACTGTAGCCTCAGTATAGCAAACATTCGTTCGATTGGCAAGACGTGAAAAAGATGGTGTTCCCCGCAAGGAACACCATCCAGAAGTTATTTCAGCCACGCTGCCATATCCTGCATTTCCTCCAGCACTGCTGCTGGGCTGACGATGCGAATCTTACCGCTAAAGGTAAAGACCCAGCTGAAAAACGGAGGGCTTGGCGCAACCTCGACTGTGGCACGGAAATGCTGTTCATCTACAGTTTCCGTCTGCACATTTTCACCGAAGCGGTCGATCACGCTGCGCATGACCTCATTATCGCACAGCAGTTCTACGGTACAGAGGTTGTCCGGGTACATCCCAAACACCTTACGGACATACTCCGCCGGATCAAAGTCCAGTGTCTGGACTGCCGTCTGTTCCAGCGGTTCGACTGCCGTCATGCGGTCCACCCGAAATTGTGCAATCTTTCCATGCTTTTCCGACCAGCCTACGGCATAGTAGCAGTCCCGATTCCAGATCATGGCGTAGGGGCTGAACCGATACTTGTATCCATCATGCTTGAGTATCTTTTCCTTTTTAGGCGTGTACTCAAAATACTGGAAGGTGATTTGCTGTTTCTTCTGGACGGCGTTGTGGATGGTATCCACATTGTAGTAGATGCTCTCATTCTCCGGCTTTGGAGTGCCGCCCATGTAAATGCGGCGGTCCAGCTGTTCCGCCTGCGCTGTGCTGGTGAGATGGCCCAGCTTCTTGATGAGGGCGGTGCTCTTTTTCTCCGTGATAAACCGGGAGGATTCCACCGCATCCACCAGCAGCTTCAGCTCCGGCAGTTCAAACAGCCTCTCCCCCACGAAGTATCGATTCTGGGTGCTTTTGACGCAGACGATATCCATCCCGGCGTTCTGTAGCAGTTCGATGTCGGTGTAAACACTCTTGCGTCCGGCCTGAATGCCGTGCTGCTGCCAGAATGCGAGAATGTCCGTGACCGAGACCGGATGCTGCTCGTCTGTCTGCTGATATAGATATTGCCGGAGAAGCAGCAGACCATATTGGGATTCATTTTTCATGTAGCTGTACTCCATTCAAATGGGAAACGGCGCGGCGGCAATACATAACCGTCAAACGCAGCAGCGGATGGAAGATTTTCCGTGAAAATGAGAGAATGCCCCGTATAGAGCGTAGAGTTCACGCACTATGCGTGTACTCTACGCGAAAAAATGGAGGAGCGCTGGCGGTAGAGGCTGAGAAAGAGGCTTCACTTGATCTCCTGTTCCAGCGTATCGAATTCAGGCGTGGAGAAGAACTCACCGAGGGTAATGTCAAGACCATCACAAAGCTTCTTAATCGTCACGACGCCCGGATTTTTACTTTCATTATTAAGGATACTCTTGATAGTTGCTTGAGGAACAGCAGACAGATTTGCTAATCCGTTCGGTGTAATTTTTCGTTCTGCGCAAAGTTGGCGGATGCGAAGTGCAACAGTTTCCCGAGTATCCATAGTGTAAACCTCCATGACGATTTATCACTATGGTAAATTATTTGAGAAAAGGTTATTAGTGATACTTCACTAACAGAAAAATATGTGCTATAATAGTGATATAACACTATATTGTCCATGTGGCCGGCACCTGGCTTACAATTTATCCACCGATAAATTGGGAGGTCAGCACATGGAATACGGTTATGCAAGAGTTTCGACCAAGGAACAGAATGAGTTGCGCCAACTCATCGCTCTGCGGGAATTCGGTTTAACGGACCGGGCGATTTTTGTGGACAAGCAGTCCGGCAAGGATTTTGACCGCCGCAGCTACCAGCGGCTGCTGCGCAAACTGAAAGACGGCGATACGCTTGTGATCAAGAGCATCGACCGTCTTGGCAGAAACTATGAAGAAATTTTGGAGCAATGGCGCATCATCACAAAGGAAAAGAGTGCGGCAATCGTTGTACTGGATATGCCTCTGCTTGACACGCGGCGGAATCGCGACCTCACCGGAACGTTGATCGCGGACATCGTGCTGCAGCTGCTATCCTATGTGGCGCAGACAGAGCGCGAGTTCATTCACCAGCGGCAGGCGGAAGGGATCGCCGCAGCGAAGGCGCGCGGCGTGAAATTCGGCAGACCCCGCAAGGCGCTGCCAGAAGGGTTCGGCGAAGTCAAAGCGCGTTGGGAGCGCGGCGAGCTGTCTGCACGTGCGGCAGGAAGACTGCTGGGCGTCACCCACCGGAGCTTTTTGCTCTGGGCGCAGGATGACGGGTGCAAAGAAGCCGTTAAGAAAACGCAGACGAAGAAGACTGGATAAAAAAGTACAGGTTGCCGACCACAGCGATATACACAAAATCTTATACATCTACCATAGCACTCCCCCAACAGAATAGCAATAGGCCAACGGCTTAAATCCGACTAAAAAAACGTACTTTTTTAGCCACTGTGCCGGATACACGATCAGCTAAAAAAGACCCTTCCGCCTGTGTTGCAGGCGGCCAACTATTCTGCGGGAGGTGAGCGGCAATCCGTCCGTCTCTGTACGATTTCTGCGCCGGGCATGAACAAGCTCACCTGCTGGCACAATGGGACGATGAACGCAATGCGCCGCTCACGCCGAAGGATGTGACCTACGGAAGCCACCAAAAGGTATGGTGGTACTGTGCCAGCGGGCATCACTGGCAGGCAAAGATTTATTCTCGCTCCGCCGGCAGCGGATGTCCATACTGCTCAGGACGTCTGGCAGAGCCAAAGAAGGCCCTGCGAATGTGCCATCCGGAGCTTGAGCCGGAATGGGATGCAGAGAAGAATGGCCCGGTGCAATTCTCTGAGCTGACGGTTGGCAGCCGAAGGCTTGTATGGTGGCGATGCGCTAAAGGACATTCTTACCGCTCTGCAGTTAAAAGCCGCGCACAAGGGACGGGCTGTCCCGTCTGTGCGGGCCGAGCTGTTCTGCCGGAGGAAAACTCCCTGGCGGCAAAATTTCCTGATCTGCTTTCGGACTGGGACACAGAAAAGAATTCCCCGTTGCTGCCGACGCAGGTCGTGCCAGGAGCGCATCGGAAAGTCTGGTGGAGGTGTCCGAAAGGACATAGCTGGCAGGCGAGCGTTGCCAGCCGTGTCTCATCAAATGCAGGCTGTCCGTTCTGTGCGGGGCAAAAGGTCCTGTCCGGATTCAATGATCTCGCTTCACTGCATCTGCGGCTCGCTGAACAGTGGGACCGGAAAAAGAACGGTGCGCTGACACCGGAGGCAGTGAGCGTATACTCCAATCGCCGCGTGTGGTGGCTCTGTGACAAGGGGCATTCCTTCTGTGCGGTCATCGCCCACCGTGTGAACAAGGGGAGCGATTGTCCGTACTGCACCAACCGCAAGGTCCTGCCTGGATTTAATGATCTGGAAACCAAGGAGCCGGTGATCACGTCGCAATGGCATCCAACCCTTAACGGCAGCTTCACGCCGCAGCAGGTGACGCCCGGCAGCAGCCGGAAGGCCTGGTGGCTGTGTGAAAACGGCCATGCGTGGAAATCGGTCATCAGCAGCCGTACAGGAAAACAGCGCTGCGGCTGCCCTGTTTGCGCAGGCAGGCCGCTGAGCCAATGTACGGCGATCTTAGCCGGGCAGCCGGAGAAACCGACACACTAATATAATAGGTGCTCAACTGCGGGGAGCCGCAGAAAACATATACTGTAGGAGGAGATCACATGAAAAGATTGCTTTCGCTGCTGCTGACATTCTGTTTGACGGCATCACTGCTACCGGCACAGGTTCAGGCAGCGGAGAACGCAAGCAGCGGCGGACTTGACCGACTGGGTATCCGGCAGATATCCGAAAAGGAATATGCCATGACACCCGATGTCAAGGAATACGAATGGATCTTGAACAATGGCGCACTGACCCAGCAGATGATGGGTCATGTGATGGAGGTCAAAGTGGGCGAAGGCTCCACAGCTTCCATTGCGGCCGGTTACAGTGATGATGATATCGAAACCATCAAAACCGGCAGAAACTGGGCCATGACGGAAACGACCAAGCAGGCGCAGAGCATGCAGACCCGTCGCGCAACCAATGTTGTCGGCGCGATCAACGCCGGCGGCTATGACATGAGCAACGGTCGCCCAAGCGGCGCGTTTATCATGAGCGGCACGCAGATCAATGCGCCGACCAATACGACCTTCTGGATCGATGCGAGCGGCAACGCGCACATCACCAGCGCACAGGAATGCAGCACCGCCTTTGCGGCAGGCAATGTTCTGGAAGCTGTCGCCAGCTTTGGCGATATCTTTGTGGACGGCCACGCCCGCAGCGATCTTGACAATTCTACCCGTGCTTCCCGCACTGCCATCGGCATCAAGGCTGACGGCACGGTGGTGATGTTCATGGTGGATGGCCGTCAGGCACCCTATTCTGTCGGCATGACCATGGCAGAGGTTGCGGCCTCCATGGAAGATCTGGGCTGCGTGCAGGCCATCAATCTGGATGGCGGCGGCTCCTCGACCTTCGCCACCCAGCGCGAAGGCGAGCCGGAAAGCAGCACCGCCGGTCTGACCCTGCGCTGCCGTCCGTCCGACGGCTACGAGCGTAAGGTGTCCAACACCATCATGGTGCTCTCCGCGGCGAAGCCCACGGGTCAGTTCGACCACGCGGTGGTGACGCCCAATAACGAGGTCTATACCCCCGGAAGCACGGTGCAGTTTACGGCGACCGGCATTGACGCCGCTGGCGGCAAGGCGGATATCCCCGCAGGTGCTTCCTGGGCGGTTCTCTCCGGCAATGGCCACATTGATGCAAACGGCCTTTACACGGCTGCCGGTACCTGCGACGAGGTCGAAGTCGGTCTGAAGGCCGGCGGCCAGATCATTGGCCAGACCAAAATTCAGGTGCAGTGGCCGGATAAGCTGGGCTTTACAAACAATAGTGTTTCCATCGATTTCGGAGAAGAGAGCGACCTCACCTTCAAACCTACCTGGCAGGGGCGCGAGGTCAACTACAAGGATGGAGACTTTGCGTGGAGCATCAGCGAAAATGGCCTGAGCTATAAGCATACTGTCGCGCTGGAACAGTATTATACCCCGTTTTGGCAGGCTGCAAGCGTTCGCTGGGCGCAGTTGTATCTTCCCTTGACTGGAACTGAGAAAATCGGGGATGAACTCCATCTTATTTATAAGTACGATAGTGATGTGCTCTATGATTCCGTATATATCGAATCCGGACGCACAATCACAACCATTCCCGACGGGTCTGTGCAGGTAGAAGAAACGCTGAAGCATAAGACGGCGACAATGTATTCTATGGCGGACCCGACGCAAGTTGTCAAGGCGGATGTTACCGAGAACTTTGAAGTAGCAAGTCTTTCTGACGGAAAGGCCTACGGCATCCGCAACTTGAACGCAGAAAACACATTTACGTTTTCACTGGGAAAATTCAATAACAATAAGTTTACCGCTGATGAGGATACCTCTCTGCGCGGCACGATCCATGTAGCGCTTGCTAACGATTCCGATGTCAACGGATCGGTTGATGTTGTCGTTGGTATGGAGCCGTTTGTGCTGATGGACTTTGAGGATCACGGTGATACGGCTGCGACGGCATACTGGGAATGCCATGTCGGTCCGTCGTCTGTCGGCGGCAGTGGGCAGCTTCTCCCTGAAGAAGTGAAGGCGAAGCGCCTTTGGATTCGTCAAGCGAACGGCACGGGTATCGTTTTTCCTGAGGGGTATAATAGGGTTGTGAGTGCCGACGAGGACGAGAATGTCCGTTTCGGTCAGTACGCGTTCAAGCTTGGCTATGATTTCACCAATGTTAAGCCGACGACGGTTGCAGCGGCAGACTTTGGCTTCTCTGGTGACCTTCTTGTCAACACGACGCAGCCGACCAAAATCGGCATGTGGATCAAAGTGCCAACCGCTTGTGCGGGCGATAACTCTGTTCTGAAGGCCATTTTGAAGGGCGGCGCGTTTGAAGCCGATCTGAATACCGCCTACATGAAGTTCAACAACGACGGCAGTGTCAGCTATGTTGACGGAAAGCAGCTCAACGGTACGGCGGCTTACGTTCAGTACTACAGCTACAATGCCGACGGCACGGTAAGCGGCAGTACGCTCAGCGACTGGGCGGGCAAGGACTGGACCTGGGTCGAAGCGGATATTTCCGCGTTCCAGATGCCCGTGGATGTTTCGCGCGCTTATACAGTTCGTGTTACATCCCCCCAGAACTGCACCAAGAGTACCGGCTATCTTTACATCGATAATCTCCAGTTCATCTACGGCACGAATACCAACGATATTACCCGGCCGGTGCTGGAATCGGTCACCGAGACTTCCTCCGGTACGGCGCTGGCAGGAGACGGCTCCACCGTGCTGAACGGCGGCAATCTTACCTTTAATGCCGTCTACTCCGACAGCGAGATGACCGATAAGTATGCCACCGGCATCGATACCAGCGGTATCCGCGTGCTGCTGGACGGTACGGACTATACCGGCAAGCTGGAGATCAATGACGGTTCCCTCTACCTCAAGGGCGTGGCGCTCCGTAACGGCACGCATACGCTCACTGTCCGGCTCAAGGACTTCTACGGCAACGTGACCACCGAAACACGCACCTTCCGTGTGGAGGACGCAAAGGGGATGCAGTCTGCCATTGATATTCTGCCCCAGCCCGAGCCGCCGGAGATCGGCAAAGACTACGTCTTTGCTATCGTAAATAACACTGGCGAGCCTGTCACAAAGGCAGAGCTGACGGTGGATTTCCGCGCCATGGGCAACGCTGCGGAGTATCTTAAGGGCGCTGAGGTCGAGCCACTCAGCAGCGACTATACGCTGACACTGGACCAAAGCGCTTTGGCAAAGGGACTTGCCAAAATCACGGTCACAAAGCCGCAAGCTATGCAGGCCCGGCGGGCGATGCGTACCGGTGCGCAGGACACGGATTACAACTATGTTTCCGAGTTGGGCTATCTCATCATCAATATCCCCAAGAACGCCGCATCGGACAGCGAGCTGAAATGCACGGTGACGCAGGGCAGCTACACTATCGCGGGCGATACCGAAACCGGAACGACTTATACCTTCTCCGGTACGGAAAAGGTCGTCCCCATGACGGCAAGCTATCAGCTCACCTGTGAGCAGGCCATTGCCGGGATGCCTGCCGAACTGACCGTAACGGATGCCGACGGCAAGCCGATTTCCCGTGCGGATATCTATCAGGTGAGCAGTGACGGCAGCCATAAGTTGGGCCGCACCAGCATGAAGGGTACATTTACCAAAACCTTTGACACGGCGGGTGAATACACCTTCTACGCCGAAAAGGCCGGCAGCGGCCGCTCCTGGAACCAGCGCGTGATCGTCTGCGAAAGAACGGCTGAGAACGACGGCAAGCCCTTCGGTATCCTCACCAACGGCGTGACGACTGCCGGAACCAAGAGCATCACCTGGCTTACCCAGATCGATGACTCTGCGGCAAAGGCGCAGGTAAAGTATTCCACCGATGCCGAACTCAACGGCGCCGCTACGGTGGATGGAACCTCCGCGATCCAGACCTTTGTGCAGAGCACCCGCGGCGACGCGCTGCGGAGCAACAAGGTAACGCTTACCAATCTGGCACCAGACACCACCTACTACTATCAGGTGGGTGATGGCGCTACTTGGTCTAATACGCAGAGCTTTAAAATGCCTGCCGCGGACGCGGTAGCCACCAACTTCTTCATCCTGGGCGACATTCAAACAGGCGACACAGCAAATCTGGCTGCAGCGCTGGAAAAGCTGAAAGCAGAAAGCTATGACTTCGGTGTTCAGACCGGCGATGCCATCGACAATGTGACAATGTATGAAACGCATTGCCGCCCGTTCCTGAATGCGGTCAACAGCGGTACGCTGGGCGGAGTGGATCTGATCCATGTGCTGGGCAACCATGAGTATTACGGCGATGCGGATGGCAAGATCAGCAAGGCAATCTATGATCTGCCTGAGAGCGCGCAGAACAGCTGGTACAAAATGGAATACGGCAAGGTCTGTGTAGTCGTCGTGAACCATGGCACGAAGCTCTCTGAGACGTTGGCGGACATTGCAGAGAATCTGACCACCGACTGCGTCTGGAAGGTACTCGTGTCGCACGAGCCCATCTATGGCACCGAGTCCGTTTCCGCAACACCGGAGATCCTTGCCAGTATTGAGAAGGCAGGCTTCAGCTTCGTCTTCGGCGGTGATGACCATGCCTACGCCCGCACCTATCCCATGCTCGGCGGCGTGAAGCAGGCGGAAAACAGCCGGAACGGCGTTGTGTACTTTGTCTGCGGTGATTTGAGCAGCAAGAGCAACAAGTTTGAAAATCGAGAGTACTATGCGTGCGCCAAGCCTCATACCGAATACGACGGCATGTATCTCACAGTGCAGGCAACGGAAGCGTCCTTCACAGTCAAGGCTATCAAGTACGATGGCACTGAGCTGGATTCCTACACCAAAACGCGCACCGACTGCGAGTTGGGCAAGCACACGGTGAATGGCACCAGCAAGTACGATATGACCGCTGGAACGATCACTTGCACAGTCTGCGGGACGGCACTGAAACCTGAAGGCGACTATGCTTTCAGTGGTCTGCTCTCTACCACAGACAGCAAACAGGTCATCCTTGCAAACGGAATCGTCAAGAAAAACGAGTTCTCTTCTCAGGGCGAGGACAGATACCATTCCTGCGCGGACGGCTACGCCTTCCGGACCACGGAGAGCGACAGCCGCACCTGCGTGACCGGTGGCTATATTACCTATACCTGTCCGCAATGCACGGCAACGGATCGATCTGATTTTCAGCGCCCCGTCGATCACAAATGGGATGAAAACCATATCTGCACGGTCTGCAAGTTCCACGGCATCGATATCAACAGCAAAGATGTCGACTTCAAATTCGGAAGCCCTGAAAAGCCTCGCGATATCGAACCGGCCCCCAACTATTATTACACCGACACCGGTGTTCGTCCTGGCAGCTTTGCCAAACACGGTGACTATGTGCTGACGCAGAACAATGATGCCAACCTCATCAACGGACAGATCCCCGATCTGTATGTGGAATGGCCGGACAGCAAGAATGTCGGCAAGGCCGAGATCAAATGCGAAGGCCGAGGAAATTACTACGGCAATAAAACGCTGACCTACTACATTGTTCCGAACAATGTGGAGAATCTGAGATGCACCTCTGCTGCGATAGATTCCCTGACCCTTGCCTGGAGCGTGGCTCCCGGCGCGGAGTATTATGAGGTCTTCCAATGCGACGAGAAGGGCCAAAACCGTACATCGTTGGGAACCACTGAGAATACCGCTTTTGAAGTCACGGGGCTGAGCGCGGACACAGCGTATTATTTTGTAGCGGCTGGCCGGACTAAGGTTCCGACAGAAGACAACAAGGTCTACACCAGCGTAAAATGGTCCAATATTCTCTGCGCAACAACGTCTCCTCTTTCGGCAAATGTAACGGCTATGACTGCCACAGTAGATGGCATACAGATTCCGGCGGTCGATGTGGACGGTACAAATTATCTGTTCCTGCCTGCCTCGGCAGATCTTGCGAACCTGAATGTCACCATCACCCGCTCGGCTAATGACGGCAGTCTGGTGGTTGCAGGCGATCAGGGCAGCCAGCCCGTTAACGGCAATGCTGCTGCACTGAATGTTTCCGCACTGGCTTCTGAGACGGACGGCTATCGCCTCCTGACTGCAAAAGTCGGAAACGGTACAGCGTTCACCGTCCGCATCATGCAGGCGACGAACTTGCCGACCATCTATCTGACCAGCACGAATGCGAACACGCAGGGACGCAGCTATGTGGATAGCAGCAAGCGGAACACCACGACGGCGGCACTCAAGATGATCGACGCAGCCGGCAGCGAGATCAGTACGATGGACATCAAAGAGCTCAAGGCACGCGGCAATTCCACCTTTACCTACGCTGCGAAGAAGTCCTATCAGATGAAGCTGGAAACGGCCTCCGATCTGCTGCAAAACGGCGAGAACGTGAAGACGTGGGTGCTCCTGGCAAACTACTTCGACGCTACACTGATGCATGACAAGCTGTTCAAGGACATGGCGGCTGCTTTGGAAATGCCCTATACAGCGAGCTGCGATTGGGTGAACCTGTACTACGATGGTGAGTATCGCGGCGTGTATCTGCTGAGCGAAAAGAATGCGGTCAAGGATACCGGCATCAATATCACCGATCTGGAAGCTGCGTACAAGGATCAGAATCCGGAGTATGGGACGAACATGACCACCGCAACCGGCACCAATGCCTATGGTGGGAGCTATACCTATACGACCGGCCTTACTGACCCGACCGACATCACGGGCGGATACTTGCTGGAGCTGAACCACGACGCACCGGATGAGGTCAACGGATTTGTGACCAAGAAGGGTAAGGGCGTCAATGTCAAGAGCCCCGAATGGTGCGGCGATGCAGCTATGGAGTACATCAGCGAGTATTATCAGGCGTTTGAGAATGCGGTCTATGCCATGGACGAAAACGGCAATTACACCGGCATCAACGATGACGGCAAGCACTATTACGAGTATGTTGACCGTGATTCGCTCGTGAAGATCTTCTTGCTGCAGGAACTGGCGCTGAGTCCGGACGGCTTCATTTCCTCGCTCTATTTCTACAAGGATGCCAACGGAATCATGTATGCCGGTCCCATCTGGGATCAGGACATGACGCTCGGCACCGGCTGGACCAAGTATATCTCGCCGGACACGACCGACTATCACTATCTGGCGGAAGCGCTGATCCAGATCCCCGACTTCCGGGAGGCTGTCATCGCATACTATAACGCGACATTTGCCCCGCAAGCCAATGCTATGATCACGGAGGACGGTACGATCTATGGTTATGCGGACTGCCTGGCAGATAGTGCGGAAATGAACTTCGTCCTCTGGCCGTATATCCGAGTGGGAGATCCGAATAATGCCGAACACATTTGGAAGAACACCACTTATGCTTCGGTTCTTGCAGATATGCAGAATTGGCTCACACAGCGTATCGCAAAATTGGACGTGACTTTTGCGGAAACTGTCTTTGTGACGGGCGATGTGAACGGCGACGGCGTGGTCAATATTTCTGACGCAGTGGCTCTGCTCCGTTACCTCGCGGGGGATGAGAGTGTAAATATAATCATCGGAAATAGCGATATGAACGGTGATGGCACCGTAAATATTTCGGATGCCGTAACGTTACTGCGACACTTGGCTGGCTACAACGATTGAGGTTCTCTTTTCTACCGAAGGATGCTGGATAGGGCATCCTTCGGTAGAAGCACCAATCCTTTGTGTATCATGTGATACAACATTTTTTATAAAAGAAAGGAACAGAAAAACATGAAGAATGCAAAACACTGGTTATCGGTGCTTCTTTCCGTAGCGGTAGTGCTTACAATGGCAATCACCCCTGCTATGGCAACTGGCACTGATGACAGCAGTGCGGCGACTATCACTGTTGAGACTGTGACAAAAGCAGTTACAGCGGGTGAGGAAGTCACACTGAATGTTTCCCTTGCGGACAACCCGGGCTTTGCTGGCCTTGATTTTACCGTTGTGTATGATCAAAACAAGCTGGAATTGAAGGACGTTGTCAAAGGAGCCCTGCTCAGCAATGGTTTCTTTACGCCCAATGCAAAACAGAATAAAGTAGTCTTTGCTAACACAGAACTCCTTAGTGGCGATGGTGCACTGTTTACTCTGAAATTCATTGCTAAGGCGGATTCGGATAATGCTAAGGTGGACATCGAAAACAAAGGATTTACGGGCATACAAAATGAAAGTTTCCAAGTGAATATCATTCCCGGCGGAGTGAATGTGCCTGGCAGCACGACCGGCGGCAGCACTACCGGTGGCAGCACTACCGGCGGCAGCACGACCGGCGGCAGCACTACCGGCGGCAGCACTACTGGCGGCAGCACGACCGGCGGCAGCACTACCGGCGGCAGCACTACCGGCGGCAGCACTACCGGTGGTAGCACGACCGGCGGCAGCACTACCGGTGGCAGCACTACCGGTGGCAGCACTACTGGTGGCAGCACTACCGGCGGCAGCACTACTGGCGGCAGCACGACCGGCGGCAGCACTACCGGCGGCAGCACTACCGGTGGCAGCACTACCGGTGGCAGCACTACCGGCGGCAGCACTACCGGCGGCAGCACTACCGGTGGTAGCACGACCGGCGGCAGCACTACCGGTGGCAGCACTACCGGTGGCAGCACTACTGGTGGCAGCACTACCGGCGGCAGCACTACTGGCGGCAGCACGACCGGCGGCAGCACTACCGGCGGCAGCACTACCGGTGGCAGCACTACTGGTGGCAGCACTACCGGTGGCAGCACGACCGGCGGCAGCACGACCGGTGGCAGCACTACTGGTGGCAGCACGACCGGCGGCGGCAGCACCGGCGGTGGCGGCAGCAGCTCCGGAGGCGGTTCCAGTTCTTCCACCAGACGCTATGACGTCTCCGCGCCCTCTGTCAAGCACGGCGATGTGACCGTTGACCCCAAGAACGCCAAGGCGGGCGATACCGTGACCATCACCGTCAAGCCCGACAGCGGCTATGAGCTGGACACCCTGACCGTGAAGGACGCCAGCGGCAGCAAGATCAAGGTGAAGGACAAGGGCAACGGCAAGTTTACCTTTACCATGCCCGCCTCCAAGGTGACGGTTTCCGCTGAATTCGCTGAGATCAAGGCCATGGACTTCGTGGACGTTCCCTCCAGCGCCTATTACTATGACGCTGTGAAGTGGGCTGCCAAGAAGGGCATTACCGGCGGTATCGGCAGCGGCCTGTTTGGCCCCGACCAGCCCTGCACCCGTGCTCACATTGTGACCTTCCTGTGGCGCGCCGCCGGCTCTCCCGAGCCTAAGAGTACGGTGAGCTTCGCGGATGTTCCCGCGGGCAGCTACTACGCCAAGGCTGTGGCCTGGGCTGTGGAGAATGGCATCACGCTGGGTACCGGCGACGGCACCTTCAGCCCCAACGCCACCTGCACCCGCGCCCAGAGCGTGACGTTCCTGTACCGCGCGCTGGGTACCGCACCTACCACGGCGAATGGCTTCACCGATGTGGCGGCCAATGCTTTCTATACTGACGCAGTGGCCTGGGCTGTGGAAAACGGCGTGACTAACGGTACGACGGACTCTACGTTCAGCCCCGACAACGGCTGCACTCGCGCCCAGATCGTGACCTTCCTGTTCCGTGCCTATCAGGGCAAGTAAGGGAAGCGACTGACGGGTAACCCAAAGTGAATCAGAACGGCGGCTCGGAATCAATGATTCCCTGCCGCCGTTCTTTGGTAAGCTGTGTAAGTGCTCAGTAACCACCCGGTAATGTAAGCGTCAATTCCAGCGGCGTCTATACAGGCGAGGGTAAAATGACAACTGCACCTACCCATGAAAAAACAGGCGTCAAAACTTACACCTGTGGGATTTGCAAGGCCACAAAGACGGAAAGCATTCCCAAATTGGTAAGCAGCGGCAGAGGCAGTAGTGGTGGCGGTAGCAATAATACCCCTGGCGGTTAGTTACACCCGACGCCTATACCGTCAAAGCTGAGGGCGGCTGGACACACATAGGATAATAACGTGCTGCGGTACATCAAAATAAACAGGGGCTGTCCCAGAGCAAATATTCTGAGACAGCCCCTGACGCTATTTACTGTAGTAAAAGGGTCTGCTAACGGCAGTAAATCCTTCCTTGCTGGTAACCACCACATTGTTCGCGCCGCTGGCGCAGTGGATGATCATGATATTACCGCCGCTGTCAAAGCCGCAAACAATGCCGACATGGCTGTCACCCGGATAAAAGACAAGGTCTCCCGGCTGGGCGTCACTCCAAGCAATAGGCGTACAGTAGCTGTGCTGCGCAGTGGCCCCGCCGCCATGCCCAATGACGTATTGTCCGCCGCTCTGGTTGTAGAATACCCAATCCACCATTCCCGAACAATCCAGTCCGAAGGGCCGCACAGTGCCAGTGGTGGAGCTGCCCTCGGCTGTGACCTCCATCGGCATTCCCCAGCGGGAGTCCCAGCCGATTACCAAAGATTTTCCTCCCCAAAAATAATGGACTCTGCCCAAGAGCTGATATGCTGTCAGCACAACTTCTCTGCGGGCCTCGCTGAGATCGGCGGGGAGGTTTTCCATGATCTTCGCTACCTCGTCGGGACTCAGCTCAATGTCCTGGTAGCTACCGGTGAGCGCCGCGAACAGTTCCTGATACTCCGGCTGCATCAGTTCCTCCAACAGCTTGTGCTGCTCGGCGTTGAACCGATACTCGTCCGCCATTTGCAGATGATCCTTGACTGTGACAGTGATGTGCAGGATGACGGTATCGCTTTCATCCTTGTCGCCTGAGATGGTTTCCACCCAATAAGAGATGGCGTTCATATCCCAGAAAATCTGCCGCAGAATATCCAGCTTTTCTTCCGTCAGCGTCGCCACCTCGTCCGGCGACGATGCATCTGTCGTTGTCCGCACAGCATAAACAGCCAGCACATCCCGCCAGTTAGAGATCATGGCGGCGCTGCCCGCGTTGTCCATATCCAATTCATCATGCGGATTCTCCGCCTTGATCTGCTCGATGCGGTCTGTAAACTCTGTATTCAGCATAGTCACAGCCTCCGGCATCGTATATCTGGTGCCGCTGTCCTCGCCGGAAAAGAATATCCCAAACGGTGACGCGACCAGGAGTCCGATCAGGCAGATAACTAACGCCATCGAGAGGACCGTACTGCCGCCAGCCATCATCGCCGCCGCAAGACTTCTGGCGGCGGACAGGATGGCCCGCAGCGCCCGTCCTGCCGCCTGGGATGCTTTCTGCGCCGTGGCCTGCACCGCTTTCGCGGCTTGCTGATACCGCGTTGTCTGCACCGCTGCTTCCCGTGCGGCATGGGCGTTGCTTTGCAGCATGGCCGCCTGCTTCTGTGCGGACTCCAAAGTTTTCGCTGTATCAGCCATCTTCCGGGAATGCGGTGAAGCGGAGACGATGTCACGTTCCACCGCCAAGTGGTCCTTCCGCGCCGATTTGGGCAAGCTGCTCATCGTCCGCTCTTTGATGCGAGGAGCCTGTGCTGAACGTTTCCTGTCGGGTATGGCGCTGCCGCCCCCATCTGAACGCAAGGCTTGTGCCGTCTTGACCTGGCGGCGCGATACGGCTCTTTTTTGTTCTGCCTGCCATTGGGCGGCTTTGCGCCCGCGTTCCTCCATGAATACTCTCTGTCCCTGCCGCTGCGGATCTGCTGCCACTGTGACCTGTGTCTCTGTTTGTGCGCCGATATAGATATCTTTTGTCTTGACCTTGGCGGCTTTTTGTGCGGTGTTCTGACGCTCCTGCTGCCGTCCACGCTCCGCAGCGGTCTGCGGCTGCGAAACGGCAGAAGTGGTATCTTTTCCCTTGATAGCAGAAGGCTTCTGTACTGTGCCATCGGCAGCAGGAGTACCGCCCTCTGGCGGCTGCTCCTGCGGTTTCTTCTTCCGCTGCCGGGTAAGTTCCTTTTCTGCCCGACGCAGGCCGCGGGCGGCGGTATCCTCAATGGTGTCGCCGCCGTACTCGTCTGTCTGCCCGTGCTGAGCCGTATCCCGCAGCTGCGTCCGCAGCCGCTCAGAACCATCGTCCAGACCTCTGTGCAGCAGTCCTCTGGGGGCCGATACCGCTTTTTCTTTGATGCGTTCAGAGAGCGCGGGCTTTTCTTTGATTTTTTTCATAGCACATCACGCAACAAGGTCGGAGGGGCGTGTTGTCATCATCTGGTATAGCCTGGTGTGGCGGGGAAAGCTATCCACGAAAGGCACGATGGCGCTGCCACATTTGATAAGCCCACGCCCGGAGTCCACATTGGTGATGTAGGAGAGCTGATTATCCGAGATGTTCAGCAGGTGCGCCAGTTCCTCCCGGTCTGTAGCCGCCTGGTTCAGCATGATGAGGAACTCACTGTTTGCCAGCATGGTGCGGGCCGTGTGGGACTGCAGCAGGTCTTCGATATTCTGGCTGATCCCCGTGCCGCAAGCCTGATACTTTCTCATTCGTTTCCACAGGGTGAACAGGAAGTTGGCGCTGTACTCATGCTGGAACAGCAGATAGATCTCATCAATATAGATCCAGGTGTTGCGCTTCAGCCCACGGTTGCGGATGATGCGGTTGAAGATGCTGTCCAGCACCACCAGCATCCCCACCGGCAGGAGCTGCTTGCCCAGATCCCGGATATCGTAACAGAGGATGCGGGCATTGGTGTCCACATTGGTGGGCTTGGCAAAGGTGTTGAGACTGCCGTCTGTAAACAGCTCAATGGCCAGCGCCACATCCTGTGCTTCCTTTTCCGGCTGGCGGAGCAGCTCGGCGTGGAAGTCCTGCAAGGTGGGGACCGCGCCGTGATAGCCGCTGCGGATATAGTCCCGGTACACCTGCGCGGTGCAGCGGTCGATGACGGATTTTTCCTTGGCAGACAGTTTGCCTGCCCCAATGAGCTGTTCACAGAGGGAGAGCAGGAACTCGGATTTCAGCACCACGGGGTTCTCTCCGTCCCCATAGCCCTGCTCCATATCCATGGCGTTGATATGGTTGGGTGAGGTGGCGGAGATGTTGATGACCTGACCGCCCAGTCCTTCGATGAGGGGGCGGTACTCCGACTCCGGATCGATGACGATGATATCGTCCTGCGTGGATAGCGCCAGTGACACCATCTCCTTCTTGGCGCTGAAGGATTTACCGGAGCCGGAGACGCCCAGAATGAATGCGTTGCCGTTGAGAAGCTGCCTGCGGTCCGCCACGATGAGATTTTTGCTGATGGCGTTCTGCCCGTAGTACACGCCGCCACGGTCCCAGATCTCCTGGGCCTTGAAGGGCATGAGAACAGCCAGCGCCTCCGTGGTCAGAGTGCGCAGGGCATCGATGCGGCGCAGGCCAAGCGGCAGCGCCGTCACCAGCCCGTCCGCCTGCTGCCAGTTCAGCGTCGTGAGCTGACAGAGGTGCTTGCGGGCAATGGACTGGAGCGTTTCCGTATCACTGTCCAGCTCTTCCTTGCTGTCTGCCAGATGCACCAGCGTCACCACGGCAAACATCATCCGCTGGTCGCGGGTGGTGAGATCGTCCAGCATCTCACGGGTCTCCTTGCGCTGCTGCTCCAAATCGTAGGGGACAACGGCAGAAAAGTTATTGTTAGCGTTCTGCCGGCGCTGCCAGTTGGTCACATTGGTCTCCACACCCAGCAGGCGGTTCTGCATCTCCCGCACCGCCTCATCGGTAGGGACAGGGATGATGTCAATGGACAGCATGAGACTGCGGTTCAGGCTGGTAAGCTCATTGATCATGGAGTCTTTGATGTAGCTGGCATACTCCTTCAAAAAAAGCACCCGGCCATACTTACCGCCCATGATAAAATGATCCTTTTTGAATTCCATGCTGTCCGGGCAGATGGCGTCCTTGAAGGAGCGCCCGTTCTTCATGTTCTCCCGGAGGTCAAAGCGGAACTCGCTTTCCTCTCCCACACGGTAGAAATCATGCAGGATGTGGAGGCGGTCTGCCGCATCCATCTCCTCGCAGTGGGAGTCCATGTGGTTCAGACGGGAAGAGGCGTCATGGACCGTGCGGTCAAAAAATGCGCGGGCCTCCTCTACATTTTTCTTATGGACGGACAGGGTGATGTAGCGCTCCTGCACCACGCTGTTGGATGAGTCCGTCACCTTATCCAGCAGCATGGCGTTGTATTCCTTACGTCCGCCGTCCAGATCATCTCCCTTGGGCGGGATGAGGATCTCCTGCTCAAAATTGCGCCGGTCCAGGCGCTTATTGTTGATGGTGATCTTCGTGGTGGAGCCGGTGTCCAGTGCGTTCAGCAGCTCGGAATAGCTGAGAAACATCGCCGTCTTATCCTCTTTCGAGGCGATGGCGTAGTTGATGTCGCTAAAACGCAGTGTTTTAGAATACTTGCTGCCAAATTGAAAGACCCCATCCGGCCAGATGCGGCGGACGGGGATGATGTCCTGTACAGATCTCGGAACCGTAAATCTTTCTTTGTCCTGCTTCAGTGTATTTTGCAGAGTTTTAATCAAGTTTGAGAGCCTCCTTTATCGTTGAATTTTCCAGAGCTTTGGCGTATATGTTGTCCGATTTGAACACGAGTCTGCGGGGAAACAGGAATTCCGAGCGGATATACGCGAGCAGAAAGCGTTCCAGCGTCATGCCGTTATACTGAAAAAAGCCGCCCAGGGCAAAGGGAAAGGCTGCAAGCACGCAGACCCAGCCGATCTCCCCATTCCCCAGCACAGGGCGCAGGCCGAAATATACGCCCACTGCCACGGCGACCGCCAGCAGTGCGAACAGCAACTGCCGCAGGGACAGCCCGAAGAATAGACTCTCCTGGTAATTTCGTACTTCTTTGTTGATGCGGACCTCCAATGGATCACCTCCGAGTTTTTTCTGAGTTTTGCTGAACAGACTCTTGCTTTGTCTGTGCAGTCATGGTACTATGCCACAAACCCGATGAAGGAGGTCGTGACACATGATCGCTTTTCTGATGATCGCCGGGCTTGGCGTCCTGGCGCTTCTCTCCCGGCTGGCCGCGCTGACGCGGATGACCATCCCGCTTTTGTACACCGTGTCCATGCTGACGGTGTTCCACGGCTGGTATCGCGCCCATACCGTGCTGGCAGACCGCATCCTGTTCGCCCTTGTAGGGCTGGTGGTGCTGTCCTGGCTGCTTTCGCTGATCCGCTTTGTCTGCGATCTTGTTATGCAGGCACGGGATGACGCTGCCGCTATGGAGTATTTCTCCTACCGTGTTCGCAAAGCACGGGAGAACGGCGAAGACACCGTCAGCACAGAGGGCCTGTGGCGCTGAATCAGCCAAGGCCCATCAGCTCCCGGATGATGCGGTCACTCATCTTGATCGCGCCCACCAGCACCAGCATATTGAAGATCAGTTCGCCCACATAGTTCCATACGATAGTGGCTGCCGCCAGCGTATCGTCCGCGATGGCGGGCGGGGACGAGGCAAAGGCAGAGAAGATCACACAGGCCAATACGATGACACAGCCCTCCAGACAGATGGCGGCATAGCTTTTCAAAAAGGCTACGCCAATACTGCTGGAGGGCTGTCCTGCGAAGCTGGCCAGCGGGATGGGTGCGATGGCTGTGGCGATGTAGAGCTTAAAAAAACGGCTATACACCGTCAGTATCATGACAAGGGACAGCACCCAGATAAAGAGCGAGCCCAGCAGCGTCACCGCCCAAAGGGGGATGGAGTCAATAAAGCCCACATCCTCGATGACACTCACCAGTTCATCCGGTAATGTGGTGGCAGACATCGCCGTCAGCCCGGAGGAATCCATGATGGTCGTCACCATGCCCTGGGCAACGCGAAACGCACCGGTCATCAGTTCCATGCCCCAGGTCACTGCCGCCTGCGCCAGCACAAAGCGGATGAAGCATTTGAAGGCCACTTCCGGCTTCTTCATCTCGGTGAAGCTACCGCAGGTCTTGACCACGCCCATTACGAAAAACAGCACCAACAGCGCATACCCCACAGCTTTTAATCCATCGTTGATGTTCACGATGACATTCCAGACACCGCCGCCCTTAAAGGACTCCGGCGAGGTGCTGATGAGCTGCCAGATCTCTGCCAGCCTTCCGTTCCACATTTCCAGCGCAGAGTTCAAATTGTCTACGATCCAGTTTCCACTTCCCATTCAAAATCACCTCCTACGGGAAGAACAGGGTGAACGGTATCATGCCGTTCACCCTGCCGCGTTTTTCAGCCGGTGATGAGGGAGAGGATCTCCTTAGTAAAGGTAATGACGATACCGCCTGCCACCGTCAGCATACCGTTGGCGCGCTGGGAGGGGTCATGGCTCTTGAGAGACAGGCCCACCTGCAAAATACCGAAGCCCAGCAGGATGAGGCCAATGGCGCGGATCAGCGAGAAAATGAAATCGGACAGGTTGTTGACCACCGTCAGCGGGTCATCTGCCGCCAGCGCAGGCACTGCGGTGGCGACCAGAAGCAAGGCAACGCAGGCAAAGACGGAATAGATCCGCTTTGCCTTTCTCTCGAAATTTTTGTTGTTCAAATCATGTTTCATGCTGCAGCATTCTCCTTTTCATTGTCAAAATCAGTTTGGAACAGCGGCTCTCCCGTAATAGGAGGCTCCGCCGTCCCGTGGTGGATGTAGGGCGGTCCGCCGCCATCCATCGTATAGCGGATGGCGGGATGCTCCATGAGCTCATACTTTTCGTCCATCACCGGCCGTGTGCCGCGGATGAACAGAATACAATACCGGTTATCCAGCATCCGTACCTCGTCCGGCGTCAGCAGTTCCCGCCCACTGATCTGGAAGTTGGTGGAGTAAGACCCGGACCGCCCTTTGGTCTGCCCGTGGGTCTTGGTGTCGATGGTGGACTTACCCAGTGCCTCGGAAATGTACTTGTGGGTGCTTGCCTCGTTACCGCCCAGATAGAGCAGCGTGTCCGAGTTGCCGGGGATGGTTTCCCATGAGTCCTTATACAGCTCCTTGATCTGCGCCATGTTCTGGATGATGGTGCTGCAGGAGATGTTGCGTGAGCGCATGGTCGCAAGCTCCCGCGGCAGCCCCGGCAGATTGACCGATGGCGCTTCATCCAAGATGAAATGCACGTGGCAGGGCAAGGCTCCGTGATGGATCTGGTCTGCGCAGTAGTAAAGGGTCTGGAAAATCTGGGAGTACAGAAGACTCACTAAAAAAGTGAAGGTCGTATCATTATCCGGGATGACGGCGTACAGAGCGCACTTTCGCTCTCCCAGCGTGTAGAGATCCATGTCATCATGGTCGGTGACAGCTTTGATCTGCGGCAAATTGAAGGGTGCCAGCCGCACAGCGGCAGACACCAGAATCGATTTTGCCGTCTTGCCCGCCGCCTGCTTGAAAACCTTATATTGCCGCAGGGCAACACTTTCCGGGTTCTCATACTCCATTGCCCGGAACAGCAGATCCAGCGGGGAGACATACTCGTCATCGTCCTCCTTCACTTCGGCATATTCCAGCACACGCATCACCATGGAAAAATTCTGCTCATATTCCGGCGCTTCCTGGAACAGCATGAGGATGATGGCCTGCAGCAGTGCTGTCTCGGACTTCGACCAGAACGGATCGGACTCGTGACTTCCCTTGGGCGTCGTTGCCTGTATCAGCGTGTTGACCAGCTTCAGTGCGTCCTTCTCGTCCCGCAGATAGCGGAACGGGTTATAGCCGTCTGACTGCGACAGATCCACCAGATTCAGCACTCGGATGTCGTAACCCTGCCGTTTCAGATACCCTCCGGTGGCGGTCAGCACCTCCATCTTCGGGTCCGTGATCACATAGTTGCTGTTTGCTTCCAGAATGTTGGGCTTGACATAGCCGCGGGTCTTAGCGGCGCCGCTGCCGCCGATGACCAGCACATTGAGGGAGCGCCGGTGCTTGTGGGTATCCAGCCCCAGCCGCACATGGCGGGTGAGGATCTTGTTCTGCTTCTGCCGGAACTGCGCGTTGAGCTGTCGGGGAGAGCCCCATGCGGCGGAGCCGTGTTCCTCTCCGTCCCGTGTTCTGCCCTGTCCGGAAGCATAGAGACACAGCCCCATGAGATACGCGCCGGTGCAGACGAGAATGGACAGCAGACTCTTGTCTGTCCATTGGATCTGGAAGGGCTGTTCCAGCGCGGCAGTTAAGTTTGATAGCAGCTCCGGCAGACCGCCGCCAAGGGATTGGGCGATCAGCAGCGCCGCCCATACCACAGGGATATAGAGGAACAGGGCAAGTACCAGATCCGTTGTTTGGGATGTCTTTTTCAGCCGCATCACCTCCTGCATAAAAAATACGAGGCCGGCAGAGCATTCTACTCTGCCGGCCTCGCTGACGAAACGGCTTTCTTACTTTGTCCTGTCCGGTCGTACTTTTTGACGGACCTTTTCCTTGGCCGGGACAGACTTCTGCCGGGTATCCAACTGTGCCTGATACCCTTTCAACCGTTCCAGAACTGAAGTGCGCTCATTCGTCATCGTCCCGGCAGCCGTTTCCCTGCCGCTGGATGAGGTCGATCTGCCTTTGGTATCTGGCAAGTCTGTTCCCGACCGAGATTCTTTTTTTGGCGCCACCTCCTGCCGCTTGCCCGCAGACGGTGTCACAGGCGTTTCCCCCTGCTGGGGGCGTTGCTGCTCGCGCTGCGGCGCCTCCTGTCCCACACGGGCTTCCTGCTCCTTAGAGGGGGCATCCTGCCGCGCCTGCTCCGGCTGCCCGGTATATCGGATGCGCTCAAAGATCATATTGGCGCGGTCGATCTCCGTTACCGGCATGATCACATCCACGACTTTTCCCTTGTTATCCGAATCACGGATGGCAGAGAACAGGATCTTCTGTTTTCCTGCCCGCTGCCTGAATTGCTGATACTGTTCCGGTGACATGGAAAATCGCCGCACATCGCGGGTCTCCTTCAGCATCTTTGCCAGATTGACTTTGCCGGAAATGGTCTTGTGTTTTTTCGCCAGCGCCATGGTGAGCGCCAGTACATTTTTAATGGCGGAGCCGCTCAGCCGGACAGCGACCTCGCTGCCGGAGAGCATCATGCGTACCAGCTGGTCCGCCGCTTCACCGCCTCCGATGTTCATGTTCCCGCACCTCCTTCTGGTGTTCTTCTGTTTTCTGGATGTCCTGCTCCATTACAGGCGTCTGCTGGCAGATCTCCCGGCAGAGCTTCCGCTTTTCCCGTTCCGCCCGGATCTTCCGATTCACCTCAGAGAGCTGCTCATACACCTCTGCCTTTTCTTTCTCCAGCACCTCCTGCGGAACGCCGCTGTCCTCCAGCAGCTTCACGGCTTTCATGTACTGCTCAAACTCCTGCTCCATGCCGGTGAGCCCTTCCTCGTATAACGCTCTGCTGGGTTCCAGCGCCTCCGCATCTGCCAGCGCCGCGTAGAGCGGCTGGCGTTTCTTCTTCCGCACATTGAGGAGGGTCCGCTGCTTTGTCAATCTGCCCAGCGTTTCCTCTGTGCGTTGTTCGAATGCCGCCATGTCAGCAGGCGTTGTGATGTCATTTTCCCGCAGGAACGCGAACTGTGCCTGATACCGTTCAAAGCGCATGACCGCCTGCCGCAGATGCGGCGTCATGCGGGGCGGATACTGCCGCTTTTCGATCTTGCCCAGCAGATAGAGATAATGGACATAGAGGGCAAGGAAACCGCTGTATCTGGGATGCTTCCGGTACGGCTGATACGCCGGACGCGCAGGCAAGACAGGCCGCAGCCCCGCTTCGATCTGTTCCAGGTTGCCCTGGATGGCAGCACGGATTCCGTCCTCTGTGAACAGCGGATCTCGCCTGCCGGGGCACTGGAATCGCTCCTGCCCCCGCAGGCGGAAGCCGAGCCTGCCGCCATGATGGATCTCATACCCCTTATGCTCCATGAGCAGGAAGAAGTGGCCGAGGTCGTTGGCGTCCCGGATGGCGTCATGCAGATCTGCCTCCAGCATGGAACGGAAGGTGGGCTGCCCCCTGGACTGGCGCAGCCACTCAATGTAGCTGACCGACCTGGCGGGCGCGCCCTGCACGATGACGGACAATCCATGCTCCCGGCAGAGTCGGTCTGAAATGGCACGGATCTGCTGGTAGTAGCTTTGCTGCGTACTGTGATACTTTTCGCCGGTATCTGCATTCACCGAATTAAATACAATATGCGAATGGATATGATGCCGGTCTACATGGGTCCCAATCACAACCTCAAAGCCGTCCAAGTGTTCCTGCGCGAATGCTTTAGCAATTTCTAAAGCAAGTTCAGGTGTGATTTCACCAGGCTTGAACGATTGAATGATGTGATAGCATTGACGCTTATCCAATCGTCCGGTTTCCAGCTTTGTTTTCATCATCTCGCGGTACTCTCTCCCTGGATCACAATTAAAATGTGCTGTTAAAATATGCCCATCCGTTTTGTCACCGTTCAGAACATAATCAATGGCTTCTTTTAAGCCGCCGTTACGGGGCAGGATTTTCGTAACAGCCATTACTTATTCGCTATCCGGAACATAAGCTCATATACCTGATCCAGAAGATAGAGTCCCCGTTTGGCATCCTCCGGCTTCGCAATTCCGGCATTGACGCTGCGGGCGATCTGGTTGATGTTGTTGCCGATATGATGTATTTCCGTCCGGAGCTCTTTAATTTCTTTTGTAGGGCGGGCTTTGACCGGTCGTCCCTCAATAAGCCGTGCAAGATATGCCCGTTTTGTCAGCCTGCACTCTTTGGCCTGACAGCACAGCAGCTGATACTGCTGTGTTGTCAGTACGATGTGCAGATGGTGTTCTTTCTTGTTCTCATCCACATTTTTCTCCTTCCTGCGGCGTATAGCCGCAAGTTTTTCCGCCAGCAGGCGGCATTGGGGACCGGGGTATCCTCGGCAAGCTGTGCAAATGTACATTTGCGCGATGCTTGCGCCAGCGCCGCCCACGGCGGCGTTGGCTGTCCCCCGCCGATGGCGGGGCGCTTTTTGAGAGGAAGGTTGATTCCAATACAGGCGGACATGGTCCGCACCTTTTCCAGAAAAAAGAAATGTCTGGCAGCAGCGCCAGACATCCGGTTTCGCAGGGTCCTTCCGCACAGGGTGTCAATGTAACACCCAAAATAGAAGAGGCAGGGTGTCATCAAGACACCCTGCCCGTTCAAATATTGAATCAACGCTCGATCTCTTCCGTTTTCTGCCTGCTGTTTCGTGCAGTAGTTCGAGCTGCGTCGAAGGGAAGGACGAATCCTTCTACCTGTTGATAATAGCTCGTCTGTTCCTCTACAAAGAATGCCACAAGAGGCGCATAGCAAGTGCTGTTGCCACACAGCGCAGGCTCAGGCGGCGCACGCCAGTTCCTTCCGAATACGTTCCCGCGCCAGCTCCGCATAGGTGTCTGTGACTTCGATGCCGGTGGCGGTATAGCCCTCCTGCACAGCCGCCAGCACCGTGGTACCGCTGCCGGCAAAGGGGTCCAGAATATGCCCGCCCGGTTCCGTGATCTTCACGATGTCCCGCATCAGCTGCAGCGGCTTCTCCGTCAGATGGATGCGGCTCTGGGGATTGCCGTATTTGAACACCCCCGGCAGACACGGGACCGGACGGCTGATAGGCATATCGCCGTTGGAACCCCAGACGATATACTCCGCCTGCTGGCGGAAACGTCCCTTCTGGGGGCGGCTGTTGCCCTTATCCCAGACAGCGGTGCCTCGCCAGATCCAACCGGCCCACTGGAGAGCGTCGGTGGCTGCCGGGAGCTGCCGCCAGTCGATGAACATACATACCGGCGCACCGCTCTTGCATACCTTTCGCGCTTCATACAACCACTCCGCCGCCCAGCGGGTCCAGGAGCGCTGGTCCTTGGCGTCCCCATCGAAAGGGGGCGGTGCGTTCTCGCCCATGCTGGAATACTTCCTGGCTGTGGATTTGTTTTTCTCTGTCTGGGTGCGCCCACCGGACGCATAGGGCGGATCGGTGATGACAGCGTCAAAGGTGTTGGGGGCAAAGGTCCCCAGCACCTTCAGGGCATCACCCTGGAGGATGCTCCATTTCTGATTATCGCTCATGCTCATGCTTCTCCTTCTTTTTCGTTCGATTTTCGCGGAGCGGAGACAGCTCCGTCTCCACATATTCGCTGATGATTCCCAGTGCTTCCTCGTAGCTGTGGCACGCTCCGCCCATGATGCGGGTCTGCATTTCCTTTGCCTCTGCCGCCATGCCATTCTGCCGAAGAACTCTGGCGGCAATACCCATCAGATGGAAGATGTTGCCGTCCTGCCCCAGCAGGGGGCAATACGGGCGAGGCTTCTCCTGCCGGGCGGAGCGAAATCCGCCCAGCCTGTTGGGAACATAGTCGGACAGCCATGTGCCGCCGAATGCGCCGTGGGTCTGCAAACGCCACATCGCCAGCTTCCCCATATCCACCTGAATGTTCTCGAAGGGGAACAGCAGATTGTTGAGTCCATCGTGCTGAAAAACCTTGACCGTCTCAAAGCGGCTGCCATTCTGCAGGATGCCGTCCTGCGTCAGCAGGTCATTGATGCCATCCAGCCACTCCTGCGCCTCTCCGCCGCAGCCCTGCAGCACCAGTCCCTCCTGATGCTCCATATCCCGCAGATCGTCCGCAGTGATCCTCTCAATTGGCATTTATCTCTCCTTTCTTTTGGGATGCCGTGCAGGCGGCGTCCGGCCAATGGTTTTCTGATCCGTCAACACGGGGATGCCCAACTCGCCGGCTTTATAGATCTCCTGCCACATCCCATCCGTCCAGACCGGACCGTACACATTCATCTGCTGGCAGGATTCCAGCAGGCGCAGTCCCATCGCCCTGGCTTTCTCGTCCTGGGCGGGATCGTCGGGATCTGCGACAGGCGGGAACAGCAGATGCGGACAGATAGGGATATTCCCCTCCGCAAACACCTCCCGCGCTTTCTGCCGCGCAAACTCCACATTGTCTGTCACATCGCCCCGCAGCGGAGCACAGATATAGACCAGCTTGGGGCCGCTCCGTTCCAGCTCCGGCGTGCGCTCCCGGAATGCGGACAGATACTGACCGACGGCATCCCGCAGAGCGGCATAGTCCGCGGCAGTGGGATGATAGGCGTACCATTCCACTTTTCCGTAGTCATCCCACAGGTGGGGAATGACGCCGCTGCGGAAGTTCGGGTTGTTCGGCACCTGCTTTTTACCCCAGACATCCTGAAAGCGCAGCAGCGTCCGGTCCACCACGCCCTCCGTGCGGTTGAGCACCGTGAGGCGGATGGCGTCATATTGGCTGGAGATATGGGTAGAGAGAAACTCCGCCCGCACACGCAGGTCCTTTCCGAGATCTCCCACGCACACACGCCCGGAAAATTGAGGCCGATCCACGAGATCGCTGTGATCAAACAGCTTTCGCAATTCCTGCTCATATACGGTCATCGCTCCACACCTCGTTTCTTTGGCGTTTTTGTTTTCATAGGACTTACTTCTTTTTGCAGAGGTTGCACTGTCTCACGCCCGATGCCGCGGATCACGCTACGGCTCTTGCCGCTCAGGACAAAGGTATCCCTTGTATCGTTGCGGACTTCCTCGCAGGGCAGGATCACGGCGGAGCCGGTGATGCGGATATCCCCCTGCACCGTGCCATACACCTTGCAGTTGCCGGACAGGATGGGAGTCCCCATCGTATGGGGATTGTGAATGATCTGCGCGTTTCCGGAAGCCAGCGCTTTTCCGGTCATGGAGGCCCCGCGGAGATAGGCGTTGTCCTCGGCGTGGCTGTGGCCGCTCATCACGCTGCCTTTTGAAACATAGGCGCTGCCACAGGCAATGGCATCGCCCCGCAGACAGGCATCCCGATCCACATAGGCGTCACCCGCTGCAATGGCGTCATCGAAGACCCATGCGCAGTCTCCCGGCTCCGCGGACAGATTGCTCTCGCTTTCCACGAAACCGCCTATGTCGCCTGCGCGGATCTCGCCGCAGATATCCCGCAGCGCACGGATGCGGTGCAGGAACGGATATTCCTCATGGGCCATGTCTGTGATCTCATATTTCTGATTGCTAATGGTTCTCATCTCCTTTTTCTTTTTTATGCCGCTTTTGGGTACAGGGCATCTTCTTTTTGGAATGCCGCATCAATGTCGGAAAAGCGCTCCGTGCGGTTGGATTTCTCGGACACTTTTCCCGGCATGGCCTGCAGCTCCAGCATTTTCGCCCACAGCTTCGGATGGTGGTCATAAAGGTGCCGCAGTTCCTTCCGCTTGGCATTCGGGCAGAACCAGCAGCCGCCACGGTCTGTGAACGCATAGACAGGAGAAAGCAGCCCTGCCGTTTGGCAGAGCTGCTTTGCATCCTCTTCGGTGTAGTGATATTTTTCCAGCAGGGACACCTGATCTCCCTGCAAGCGGCGCAAGCGCACCGGCTCATCGCTGGCGATGCCCACATACTGCACAGTATCCGGTGTCAGAGTCCTGTTATACCGGCGGATGGGACGGAGCTTGCAGTCCCGCTGAACGTAGCAATGCCCGCACAGAGGGAATCCGCGCCGAAGTCCTTTTTTCGGACCGCGAGTAACTGTTCCTGCAAACAAATCCAGATAGGTCTTATCCGAACGCAGCACACGGACCGGGATGCCCAACCGTTCCAGTCTGGGGAGCGCAGTCTCATAGATGAATGCCCGATGCTCCGGCACCTCGCCGGAGGTCCTTTTATCGAACATCACCTCACAGTAGACCGCTTCATCCAGCGGTTCCCCATGCTCCAGCGCCAGCAGGATCGTGGCAAGGCTGTCTTTGCCGAAGGAGCAGGACGCAATATGCAGGGTGTTCTTCTTTTCTTTTGAAATCATGATCATCCTCTCTGATTCTGTTTTTGCTGGCAGTATTGTCAGCAGGTGGGGAGTCTGCTATAATAGCGCATATCATTTCCAGTCATTTTAGATATGAAGGAGACGAAATACGATGAATAAAACAGAACTGATCACCGCTATGGCGGAAGCCAGCGGCCTGACCAAGAAGGACTGTGACACCGCTCTGAATGCGTTTGTCGACACGCTGCAGACTGCGTTGAAGTCCGGTGACAAGGTACAGCTGCTGGGCTTTGGCACCTTCGAGGTGAAAGAGCGCGCTGCCCGCATCGGCAAGAATCCCGCCACCGGAGCCACCATTGAAATCCCCGCTTCCAAAGCGCCGGCTTTCAAGCCCGGCAAGGCATTCAAGGATTCCGTGCAGTGATAACACGCCCGCGAGAGACGATCTCTCGCGGGCCTTTTCTGTTATCGGTGCGATACGCCCATGTCCTTGGCACGACAGGCACATTCCAGCACCTCTGTCATATCCGTGCGCTCCCAGGGCGCGTCCGCATGGGTGAAGTGACCGTAATTGCAGAACTTTTGGAACATGGGCTGATCCAGTCCCAGCGTTCCGATCATGCCGTCCGGCGTCAGGTTGAATACCGTGCGGACTGCCTGTTCCAACACATCATCGGAATAGATGCCGGTATGCTCCGTATCCACCGTCACCGCCACAGGCTGTGCCTTGCCGATGGCATAGGCAAGGCTGATGGTGCAGCGCTTGGCCAGTCCTGCCGCTACGATATTCTTGGCAATGTAACGGGCCATGTACGCGCCGCTGCGGTCCACCTTCGTTCCATCCTTGCCGGACAGCGCGCCGCCGCCATGAGGGGCGAGGCCGCCGTAGGTGTCCACCATCAGCTTGCGTCCGGTGAGTCCGGTGTCCGCTTCAAAACCGCCCTGGACAAATCGACCGGAGGGATTGACCAGCACTTCGGTATGCTCGTCCAGCGGAAGTTCCTGCATGGCGGGTCGGATCACATGGCGCAGGATGTCCCGGCGCAGTTCCGGCAGGGGCAGTTCCTCCTCATGCTGGCAGGATACCACCACTGCGGCAACGCGGCACGGGACTCCAGAGCGGTATTCCACAGACACCTGCGCCTTGCCGTCCGGACGCAGGCCGGGGATGATGCCCTGCCTGCGGGCGTCGGTCAACAGGCGGGTCAGTCGATGGGCCAGCACCACAGGCAGAGGCAGCAGCTCCTTTGTTTCATCGCAGGCAAAGCCGTACAGGATTCCCTGATCTCCTGCACCGGTCTCCGTGCCGCCGCACACAGCTTCCGCAATGTCGGGACTCTGCTCATGGGTGATGACCTCCACCTCATAGTCGCTGCCGCCGTATCCGGCTTCCCGCACCGTCCTGCAAATAATGGCAGGGATATCCGGAATCTTCGCTGCCGTGATCTCGCCTGCGGCGATGATCTTTCCGGCTGTGGCCATGACCTCGCAGGCAACGCGGGCAGCGGCGTCCTGCGTAAGACAGGCATCTACCACCGCGTCCGCGATGGTGTCGCAGAGCTTGTCGGGATGTCCCTCGGTGACTGACTCAGCAGTCAAAATGCAGTTATCTTTCATATTCATGTTTCTCCTTTTTCATTGGTTTCTTATGTGCCTCCGGCCGTTTCGGAACAGAGAGGATCATTTCGTTGCTGTATTTGTCCTTGTACTTTTCGATCTGCTGCTCCGTCAGCGAGGCAAAATCATCCTCTTTAAGACCGGCAACAAAAAATGTACCGCAGACAATGTCATACGGCACACCGTGATCATCGGTCAGGGCGCGGTTCCACGGCAGGCCCAGCAGCTTGCCCTCGTCATTTGCGATGAGCGCCACTGGGTCATCGAAGGGGTAGACTGCCTGAATGGTGCCGCCTACCAGTTCCTGCATGGCAGAAAGGGTGTGGTCGATCTCCTGCACCGCAGGCAGTTCCATGGGGCGCACCACAAGGACTTTCATTTTTTCTGTGCTGATATGGGTTCCTCCTTCCCAAAAGAAAAGCGGCAGCGACAGATTCCTCTGCCGTTGCCGCAAATGGTGGTTCTTATTCTTTTTTTGATGCCAATGTCCGGGTCTTCAGCAGGGCATTCTCCAACGCCCGATGATCTTCATGCTCCGGCCACCATTGGGGACGCAGGAATCCCAGCGTCGCAGCCGCCCATTCATAATCGGCCCGTTCCAGAGCGCCGCGCATCAGTCCCTGCCGGAATTTCCGGTGCCGTTCCCGCACGGCCGGGTCCACGCTATCCCGGTCCAGATACAGTTCCAGAAAACCGCCGAGGACAGCGGCTTCCTCCATCGTGTAAAACATATCCGCACCCCTTTCACAAACAGGGGATATTGTAACACAGACCGTGGAAAATGAACACCTCTTTTTCACTCCGACCGTCTGTTGCGCGGATACCGCGCCTGTGATACACTGTGCTTACGAACAAAAATATGAGGAGGCGGCTGTGATGATATGGTTTTGGGAGCTTTCATGGCTGTGGAAGATGCTTGGCGTCGCTTTACTGGTTTCCGCGGTATGCGTCGCCGCGGCCGCGCTGATCGGCAAGGCGGCAAAAATCCGCCCCGGCAAAAAGGTTTTCCTGCTCGTTGGGATCTTGGCCTTTGTGATCTCTATTCTGGTGATCTTCTTTCTTGCACAGACGCCGGCGCTGCTCTGAGTTACCGCTCCGGCCCTCTGTTTCGCTCAGGCGCTCGCTTTGGCTTGTCAACCCTGCCGCTCCACACCTCGTCAATGGTCCTGCTCCACGCATCCCGAAGGGAGTCCACCGGCAGGCCGTTGGCTTCAAAGCCTCGCTGGATTACGCGGTAATAATATGGGGACGGCAGTGCAGGCTGGCGGCAATACGGCTCTGCCATGATATAGACCATGACTGGGATCTCTGTGCCAGCCGCGTCTTTAACCGTCACGGTTTCTTTCGTGTAGTGGCGGGGATACCCTTCATAGCGGTCCAAAGACTGTTCACACTGCGGTGTGAGCTTCCACACCAGTCCGTAAACAACGCTGCCTTTTTTCGGCGCAACGGTAGCAAAGCCGCTGCCGCGGAACCGCAGTTCGTAGTTTTCCAGCCTGACCGGCCCCACGATCTCGGCATTCGGACAGCGCTGCGCCATCTGCTCCAGATCAAGGTTGCTGCCGTAGGCAAAATACAGGTTTTCCTCCACGTCACACCTCCAGCATCGTCAGAGCGCCAAAGCGTTCCAGATGACGGAGCAGGGCTGCCGCCTGTGTCTCCGCATCGCCATCCGGCAGCGGACAGTCCATCCCCGTGGTGCGGATGACATTGTTCTGTACAAACCAGATGTAGGTCTCCACATCCGGGAACTCTGTGGGATCAAAGCTGAGATCCCGAAGCTGTTCCATGATCCCGGCTGCGGTCCCTTCGTACACAGTATCTTCAATTTGAATCTTCAAAGGCTTCACCTCTCCATTTCTCTGGATTTTTTCTTCTTTTGATTGACTGTATAGCTGTCCTTATCGAAACGCCACGCCCGATCACCGTCCAGATTTGCCAACAGGTGGTCACGGGTATGCTTGAATTCCTCGCCGTTGAGTCCCAGCCGCACCAACCAGACCCGGAAGGTGAACAGTTCATTGTCACTGTGGGTCTTGCGCATGACCGTGCTGCGCTGGGCGATAGCCTGGGCGGAGATAGCAAGGCACAGATTCACATAGGCAGCAACTTTTCCCGCGTGGAGTGTGGAATTGAAACAGCGCCATTCCACCGTCCCCCGGTAAAAGACCGAATGCAGATTCAGTGCGTAATAGCGGGTCCAGTTATAATGGTCTGCGCTGCCGTTATCTCCCTCATACCAGATATTCTCCAGCTGCGTCAGATCCCTTGTCTCATCCGACGAGAGCCTGCGTGCCTGCTTCAGCATGGGTTCCCGCACCTTCTGACACCAGCGGGACGCCCGGCTTTCATTGACCTGCAGCGCTTTGAACAGGATATCCTCCTTGGAGTACATGATGCCGATGAGGTTTTTCAGACTCTGCCGGTTATGATTGGCTGCGTCCACATGGACATGGATGCCGCAGGAGCTGTTGGCCTTGGCTCCTGCGTGGCGTACCTGCCGGACACACTCCTGCAGCTTGGGCAGTTCCGCATAGGTGAGCTTTGGCGTTACCATCTCCACGCGGTATCTGTAGTCACCCGTTGCACGATAGCCGCTGCCGATCTTCTGCTCCCCGTGGATGCTGGAGTCACTCATGACCGTCCACTCTTTGCCGTCCCGATCCGTCACACACCATTTATCGTAAGCGCCGCCCACATAGCGGGCGTCCGTTGCAAAATACGCGGCCAGCGCTGTTGCCGCCTGCTCACGGGTGATGCCGGTCATTTCAACTTCCACGCCGAAGCACTGGTCCTTCAGCCCGATCATGCGGCAGCACCGGCTTTCAGTTCCGCATCCACCTCCCGGATACGGCGCCCGATGGCTTCAATGACATTGGCGGTGACGCTGTTGCCTGCCTGCTTATACGCCTGTGCATCAGACTGGATGGCGAGGATGCGGTCGATCTGCCACTCATCGAAGCCCTGCAGCCGCAGACACTCCCGCGGCATCAGACGCCGGATGCGTCCGCCACGTTCCACGATGCCCTGGATGCAGCTCGTCTCCAATGTATGGGCGATATCCTGTCCCACACGACCACGGCGGGTATTGCTCCCGGAAAAGCCGAGATCGACACTGTCACCGGGATTCGCCTCTTTATAGCCTTTTTTCGTGGCTTCCTTGATGAGCAGAACGCCGGAACGTTCTGCTCTATGATTAGACAGCGTTGTCTGACCATAACGGGCAGTGAGGCAGCGGGCGGCCTCCGTTTGTCTCGCCTCCCCGGCACATAGATCCACAAAGGGTCTGTCCTGCGGAATGATATACAATCCTGTTTTGCCGCCCACACCTCCAGCGCCGGCAGTCTGCGTGCAGGCTATTCCGCTTGCGTCGTAGACACGGGAGCCTTGCGAGCCTCCGAGGACTTGTATAAGAGCTTTTCCACCTGTGCCGAAGACAGGAAATATTTTTCCGGCGCATCGGGGATCAAGATAGCAGATAAGGAACAGCCGCCTTCTGGATTGCGGGACTCCAAAATGTTTGCTGTTAAGCACCATCCATTCCACGCGGTACCCCAGGTCATTAAGCGTGGCGAGGATGACAGAAAACGTCCGGCCTTTGTCATGCGACAGCAGTCCCGGAACGTTTTCGAGCAGAAGATACGAAGGTCGTTTGGATTGAGCCAATCGGGCAATTTCAAAGAAGAGAGTGCCGCGGGTGTCGTCAAAGCCCTTTCTTCTGCCAGCGATTGAAAATGTCTGACAAGGGAATCCTCCGCACAGAAGGTCAAAGTCCGGCAGGTCTGCGGGGTCGATTTTTGTGGCATCGTGATAATATCGTTCCTCCTTTCCCGGCTCATAAATGGCCTCATAGCTGGCATTGGCGTATTTGTCGATCTCGCAGTGTCCTACACACCGGAAACCGCCCGCGCGGGTCAATCCCGTGCGGAAGCCGCCGATGCCGGCGAACATATCAAAATATCGGATCAGGTCATCTCATCTCCTTCCTGCAGGGCAAGCAAAAAGCCGAGGACGCTTTCATCTACATCCCCGGCTCTGCCGCTATCCTGCGCTTCTTCTTTGGTGAGCTGCACTCCCCGCAGTTCCTGCCGAATGGTCTGGCGAACGGCGTCCAGCAGTTCCTGCTGCCCTTTATACTCACAGACCATGCGGCAGACTGCGGCGGTGCGCTGTCCTGCGGGGATCTCCGTCAGCTTCTTCCACGCCCTGCGCTGGATGGGCGAGGACATGGAAAAGGACAGATTGATCCGCTTTTTGTTACTGCTCATCGTTCTTGGAGAGACGTTCTGCCAGCCGCTCATAGCCTTTGGCGTTGAGGGACACATCGTCAAGGATGACTGGACGGCAAAGGCCGTCCGCAGCGGATACATTCCGCTTCAGCAGCGCCGCGCCGCCGCCCAGAAAAACAGCAGGCATGGCGCGGGTATCCAGTCCGCTCTCCGTAATGGCGGAGAGCAGGCGATGGACATAGGCGTCTGCCTGCCGGTCAATAATTTTTCTGGCATCCTCGTTGATATGGACAGCATCGCCGCGCAGCACGCTTTCCATCTGTGCCGCCGTCATAGACAGGCCCAGTGCGCGGCGGATCTGCTCACCGATCTCATCCAGACAGCGGATCATACCGAGTTCCAGACTGCGGCAGGTCGATGCATTGGGGATACGGTTGTCCAAACGCATCAGATCCACCGTCCAGCCACCGATATCCGCCACGATCACAGAAGGCTCATCCAGCAGGATGCTCTGGGTCAAAACCGCGGCATAACCTTGCGGGAACAGCGACACCTTGCGGATGGTGATAGAGTAGTCCTGTCCCTCATAGCGGAAATTCACCGTTTTCCCATCCCGGAGCAGATACTCACGGAATGCATTTTTCTCCCGTCCAAAGCTGGTGAGGGGCAGTCCGGCCGCCAGATGGATCTCTGCTGCGGGCTCCGCATGACGGAAGGAGAGCTCCTTTGCGATGGCCGCCAGCGTGAGGAGGTAATAATCCTCTGTCTGCGTTTTATTCTTCTGAAGCGCCTGACGCCCGCTGCCCACCACATAGAATTTTCCGCCGTATTCCAGCACGTCCTTCAGCGTATATGGCTCATGCTCATACGCCACCAGACCGGAGGGAAAAGAGAAATGGGACGTTTTCATAGCGGCATAGCCGTGGTCCACGCCGATAATCATGGACTCGCTCATCTTGCTTCACCTCCACGGCTGCGTTTCTTCTTATTTGATGTCTGGCGCCGGTCATAGTCCTTTCCGGCATGGATCAGATCCCGAATCTCCTTCAGCTGCGGATTCCAGCGCGTTTGACCGTCCCACTCCGGATGCTTCGCACAGAGCCGGGGCAGATATTTCTTCAGATCCGCGCCCTCTCTGGGAAACTCGATGCCGCCCTTATAAACGATATCCTGTTCCAACTTCATCAAAAGCGCTTCATATGCGCTCCAATCTGTCTGATCATAGGCGCTTTTTCCAGTGAGCTGCTCGTAGGCATAGTCCCCTACATAGCTCAACTGCTCAAAGCAGCAATCGCCGTAGGGAACGACATCCGCAAGGCTGTCCGGGTCTGCCAGCGCGGCAAAATAGACCTCGCGCCCCTGTGCGATGAGCCAGGCGCGGAAGTCGATAAAACCGTCATCGCTGCAGCCGTATTCCTTCATGATCCCTGCCGCGTCCCACAAGCCGAACTTGTCCGCGAGATCTTCATAGGCGTGGATGATGTCGTGAAAATTCTGTGCCTGCGTGGGACCCATAGAAACCAGCCGGTCTTTCAGATAGGCCAGCATGGCGTCCATATCCTGCCCGCAGGCGTTTTTTGCCTCATGGATCAGGTCCCAGAAGGATTCTTTGTTGATCTCTGTGATCGGTCCCTTCACATTCTGTCTCTCCTTCCCAATACGTTTTTTGATGTGCGCTGCCGCACCCGCGCAGATCTTTTGATAAAACGCGCGATACTCCGGTGAGGTCTTATCCACTTCACCGAGAATCGCCCGCTCATAGGGCGTGCCGTGGACGATCTCCCAGGTAACGGTCCCAAAGTATGCCGCTTCCAAATACCGCAGCAGCGTGTGTCCGTCTGCCATCTCAAACATTCCATGGTTATCCTCATAGGGAAATTCTTCATAGACCTTGAGCCCGGTGGCTTCTTCCGCGGCGGCATACAGCGAGAAACCGTCTGCGTCCAGCGTCGGCGCAAGCTGCGCGTACTGTTCCTCCGGGGATAGCATTTCCTCATGCCGCTCCATCTGACCGCTCCTTTCTTACCCAGCCCGCAAAACGCTCTAAAAAGTGAACGCGCCCATGCACCTTCCCGGCAGACACATCCAGCCCATTCATCTGCGCCTGAATGCGGCGCTGGATGGCTTTCAACTTCTGCGGGTCATTGCAGCAGTCTACGATGACATACTCGCCGCCGCTGGTGGAGAGGATTTCCCGCTTGCCGTTCTCGTCCCGGATGCCGGACAGGAGACGCTGTCCCAGTCGTTTCCGGTAGGCGTCCTGGAGCGCATCCATATCTCCGCAGACATCATGCTTTTTCAATATCTCCGCGATCTCACAGGAAGTGATCTTCGTCTCGGCAGACAGCTTTTGCAAAATCTCCGCCTGCGCGTCAGGCGGGATTCCCGTCCGGCTGGGCATCGTTTTCTTCGCTTTCTGCATCGGCACACCTCCAATCCGCGGGCAGGATCTTCTGCTCGATGATATCCGCAATCGTCCGGAACACCTCCGCCAGCTCGCGGGATTCCTTTACGGTATCCCGCATTTCCTCCGGAGTCATCCGCGTCCCGTCCGTCCAGCAGCGGATATTTTCCTCGGACGGCGTCAGCAGGACGGCTTTTTCATACGCTTTGCAGAAAAGCGCCGCGATCTTTCCTTTCCGGTCGATCTCGGCATCCTGCTTTTTCAGTTCTTTTTTCGCTTTTTCGTATTCCAGCGCTTCGGCGGCCGCCTGCTCCCGCTGCTCTTCCGGAAGGTCCTGAAGCTGCCTGGTCAGGTCATAGCCCTTGTTGATGGACAGTTCCTTTTTGTCCAGAGCCTCCTTGATGACCTCCGGGGCGTTCTCATCGATCTGCATGACCTTGCCCATGGTGCGCTCACCCAGGCCGACTGCTTCTGCCAGCTCCTTGCGGGTGTCCACAGTATCGGAACTTTCCGGCAATGTTGCCGAAAGGTCTGTGCGTGTCCCTTGGTTTGCCCTGGCTTTTGCCTCGATCTCCGGCTTCAGCTTCAGCGCGATCTTGCCCAGCTCCCACTTTTCCAGATTGCGGCGTCCCTTCTGGGTATCCAGCGCCCACTGCTTGGCTTCCAGCAGATCCTCAAAGGAGAATACCGCCATCGTATAGGGCAGGCCATGCTTTTCGCACAGCGACTGACGGTTATGCCCGTCCACGATCACCATGTCCTCATTGACGATAACGGGGGAGTAACAGCCGTTTCGCAGCAGATCCTCTTCCAGAGCGGCAGACTGCTCCGCGCTCAAAGGCGGGAGCAGCTCGGCCATCTCCGGCAGGATCACAGGACTGCGCTCTGCGCTGGTGTATGTGATCCCGGTGTTTTTCATCAGGCGGCGTCCTCACTGGCGGACATATCCTCCACCGCCTGTGCCGCGTCCTCCGCCTTGCGGGGAGACAGGAATTCCACATCGCTGGCTTTGATGAGGAAACCGGGCTGGCGCTGGGGATCGTCCGCGAAGGTGATGGTCTCGAAATCGCCGGCAGCCGCCAGCTTACAGCCCTTCCACGCAAACGCCGCGCAGCGCTCCGCCAGAGGACCGCGCACCTTGATGGAGATATAATCGGTGAGCTTGTTGCCGTCCTTATCCTTATAGCGGCGATCCGAAGCGATGCGCAGGATGGCGTAGGGTTTGCCGGTATTCTCGTTCATCTTCAGTTCCACATCGTTGGTCAGGTTGCCAATGGCAGTGATCTTCAGCATTGTTCATTTCTCCTTTTTAATTATGATGTTTGATGTTAGAAAAGCCGACCTCCCGGCATCGGGAGGTCGGCAGGGTGTTTACTTGCTCCAGCTTTCGCTCTCGCCCAGCACGGCGGTGTGGGCGTTGGCAGCTTCCATGACGGCGTAATATGCCCAATGGCGCTTCGTGACATCCGGGAAGGTGTTCAGCTTGCGGAGGTTGTCCGCAATGTAGTCCTCATCCGCTTCGCGGCCCAGCAGTCGGTTGACGATGGTGACGACCTCAGCGCGGTTGATCTCGCGGTCTGCGTGGAACGAGCCGTCCCCATAGCCGTTGATCCAGCCGTGGAGCGCGGCGTACTTGATGTATTCTGCCGCCCAATAGCCGGAAGAAACATCGTTGAAGCCGCTGAACTGCTCCATGATCTCAGCGTCGCCGTCGCCGTACACATCAAAGAAACGGACAGCCATCGTGGTAAACTCAGCACGGGTAATGGCATCGTTGGGGGCAAAGATGGTCTTGCTCTTACCATAGGTAATGCCGTTGTTGCTCAGATACTTCACATAGCCGCTATACCAGGCGTGGGCAGGAATGTCCGCAAATTTGGTATTTGCCGCCGTGGAAATGGTGTCACCGTTCTTCTCCGCCAGCAGGCGGGCGAAGATCGCGGCGGCTTCACTGCGGGTCATGCTGCGGCTGGGGCCAAAGGTGCCGTCTGTGTAGCCGACGATGTAAACGCCGTGGCGCTCGGTCTGCTCCACTTCGGGGACGGTCAGCTCACCGTTTTTGTCGGTCTTGCCTGCGGCAGACTGACCCAGATCACCCTTGACCGCAACATTTTTGCCCTGCTGGGGAGCCTTCTTGTGGTCGGTCACGATGACCGTCACCTGATGCTTGGCGTCCAGATCTGTGCCGTCCGGCAGCTTCACCGTGATATTGCCGGTCTTGCCGATGGATACTGCACTGCCGGAGATGGGGCGCTTCGTGTCCGTGCGGATGACCTTGACGGTCAGCGTCCAGCGGTCGCCGTCCGCATCCTCATAGCCAGTAGTGACCTTGCCGTCCTCGTTGGTCTTACCGCTGCTGGTGGGGACGGTGATCTGACCTGCCTTGTCGGTCTTGCCGGAGGCGTAGTTGTCATTCTTATCCGTGACAGAAATGCTCATACCGGAAACGGCACTCTTGTCCTTGACAAGCTGCACGGTCACGGTCGTCTGGTCGGCGTAGTCCAGCAGGCGGCTGTTCGGCAGGCGGATGGAGATGCTGTTATCCTTGTGGAGCGCGACAGCGGCGTTTGCCACGGGATTTTTGGTGTCGGTATCGGTGACGGTCACAAGGTAGCCGCCCACAATGGCCTCACCCTTACTATCTGTGGCGGCGCTGTTGTAGATCTTTTCAATGGGCTGTGTCTCCAGCTTTTCACCACACACGGTACATTCCTTGTGCTTGCTGCCCTCGGAATCGGTGGTCGGCTCCTTGTCGATGATCCAGTCGCTGGGCTTATGACCGACAGGCTCGGTGTAATCGGTCTTGTTTGTATCGCCGCAACGGGTGCAGGTGTTGGTGGTGTAGCCCATCTCCGTGCAGGTAGGGGGCGTCACTTCGCTCTTGTAGTCGTGGCCGAGCGCGATTTTCAGCACAGCGCCACAGCGGGTACAGAGCTGAGGCTCCGTGCAGGTGGCAGGGTCGCCGGGGATATGACCGGCAGCCTCGTTGCCCTCGATGCGGTGATAGCCGCAGCGGGTGCAGCGGTATTCCATGACGCCCTCGCCGGTGCAGGTGGCGTTGGTGACAAGGGTTCCCTCATCCCAGCTATGACCAAGCGCGTCGGTGTAGTCTGTGACGAAGCTGCTGCCGCAGCCGTCACAGCGGTGGATGGTCTTACCGCCGTTCTCGCAGGTAGCGGCGATGACATGGGATTCGTAATTGTGAGGCAGCGCCGCTGTGATGTCCTCAATGTGACGATCCCCACAGACGGAGCACTCGCGGACGGTATAACCGGGGCTGGTACAGGTGGCGGCCACGGTATAGACCTCATAGCTGTGTTCGCCCTTGGGCGTGGCGGTCTGCTTCATCTGTCCGCAGCGGGAGCAGAGCTCCAGCAACTTGCCATCCGTTTCGCAGGTAGCGTCGCGGATGACGATGCTCTGCCATGCGTGACCGAGTGAGTCCACATAGTCGCGCTTTTCGATTTTGCCGCACTCCATACAGAGGTAGCGGTCATAGCCAAGGGTGGTGCAGCCAGCCTTGGTGCTGTCCAGCAGAATATACTTGTGGTTTTCACCACAGCCCTTGTCGGTGCAGCAATTTCCATTGCAATTCTTGTTCTGGCAGCCGCAGTTGGGGTTAGAGCAGCCACAGCCGCAGTTGCCGTTTTCATCTGTGGTATCATCCCGCAGCCAGACATAGGCCACACCGTTTTCCGTCATATCCACACCGTCACAGGTGTAGGTAATCTCGTAATAGACAGTGTACTGACCCTCGTCCGTATAGTTGGGTGCGGTGGTCATGGTGCAGCTATCCGCGCTGTTGCCGTAACGGATAGCGGTGCGGACACCGGCTTCAGACAAGTCCGTAACGCTGATGGTATGGGGCTTTCCGTCCACCACGCCGTAATAGTCTGCAATGACCGCCTTTGCCGCCGTGTAGTCATAGCGGGCGTAGTCGCACAGGCTGCATTTCTCTACCGTAGCGAAGCGGCCGTTTGCCGGCTGGGGCAGGACTTCCGTCACCATGCTGTGGCGCTCCAGCTTGCGGCTGACCGTATGATTGGTACCGTAGCAGAATGCGCAGTAGGTGCCGCCCTTGGTGGTGACAGTGTGATGGGTATCGTCCGTGTACTCGTAGGAAACGGTTTCGTCCAGTTCCTGCGTAAATGCGGCGGCACAGTCATACAGCCAGTAGACATTTTTCAGATAGCCGTACTCGCTTTTGCTCATATTTGTGTTGATGCCGCCGCAGGTTTCGCAGACGGCTTTGGTGTAGTGATATCCGGTATAGGTGGCGTCCTTGCCGGGGATGCCGTCCATGGTATCACCCTTACCGACACCATCTACCATCGTGCCGTCCGAATATTTCACATTGCGGCTAAGTGCCGGCTGGCCATTGCGGGTATATTCGGGAACGCGGAACACCTCAAAGGATGTGGCTTTGCCGCACTCACCGCACTTGAAGGTCTCGCGGGTCACAACACTGTTGGCGTCCAGCTCATTGGTACGGCCGGACGCCTGCATCCAGTGCTCGGCTGGGTCGTGGTAACTGTTCTGCTGGGCGGCAAAGGCGGTGGGGATCATGCCCACGCACATGACCAGCGTCAGAAGCAGCGCCAGCGCTCTGCGGGAATAATGGGTCTTTTTCAGATTCATAGGTCCTCCTTATATTTTTTGTTTTTTATCCGCGTTGAAAACGATGTCCTTTTGGCTATCGCCCCCTTTCCCGGCTGCAAATCTTTCTTTGCAGATACTCGTTCCAATCCTTGCCGCAGCGCGGTTTCTCCACGGTAACGGCATACCCCTGTAACTGATACTTTTCCTGTAATTGCTGGGCGGCTTTCTGCCCAGGCTCGTCCGCGTCCAGACACAGCGCAATACGGCGGATCTCCGGATGCGCCTGCAAATAGGTCTGCAGTGCGCCGTCATAGAGTCCGCACAGAGCAACGGCGTTGGTTGTGTCTCTGTGGAGCGTGAGGTAACTCATCAGATCGATGGGTGCCTCAAAGACAAGCACCAGATCTGACTGCGGATCGTGCGGGAGGGAGAAGCCTGTGTTTTTGTCGCTGCCGGTTGCGTCTCCCTTGAAGCCGGGGCTGTCCAGATCATAGGTACCACGCAGCCCCGCGTACTTTGCCTGTCCGGATTCATCCCTGCCGACGAAGACGCAGTTGTGATGCTCGGCATCCTCGTACAACAGACCGCTGTTCATAAACTGCCGGATCACCTGCGCGGCGATGCCGCGTTTGCGCAGGTAGGCAAAGACTCTGCGGTCATCCATGTTTCGAGGAGGCAGGGCGAAGGGCTTTGGCGGGGTGTCCTGCTTGATGGAAGACACTACTTGAGCAGGGGAGTCTCTGGCCCGCCCGTTGAAGACGAGCAGGTATTCAACAGCTTCCGGGAATGTCTTGCCGCAGAACTGCTGCACGAGAGTGATGGCGTCGCCGCCCGTGTTCTGCGAGTAGCGGAACCATGTGCGGCGGTCCTTGATCCGCAGACTGTCCATTTCTGCTGTGGTGTGGTACCGGCCAATGCGTTTGACCTGATAGCCCAAGTGGGTCAGCAGCTCCAGCAGATCCGTTTCCCTGACAATTTGCATTTCTGTGTCTGTAAAGCGTCTTTTGATTTCGCTTGCCATAATGTGTGCCTCCTTTCTGATGAAACGCAAAAAGCCACCCAGGGCATCCGATATATTCGGATGCTCTGGGTGGCTTTTCCCTAAATCGTGTTCTTTTGTTTTGGCTTTTGTGCGGGCTTACACGGCGTTATCTTCGTCGGGGGTGTCCGTGTCCGCTGGAGCGGTCACGTCGGCCACACGGGGCGCGACAGAGGCCTCAGTGGGGGCGTTCTGCTCTGCGGTGTTCTCGGCGTCCGCCTCGTCCAGCGCCTGCGTGATCAAGTTCAGCACGAAGTCTCGCTGGGTGAGCTTTTTGCCGCTGCGGAGCGTCTCGCGCTCCAAGTGACGCTTGATGCGCTGGAAGAGTTCTTCGGGAATCTGGAATGCCATGGTTCTGCCTTTTTCAGTCATTTGAATGCCGCCTTTCTGATTTTCTATCATGTTGTAATAGTCTTGGATGAGGTTGGTGATGTACTCACTGGTGGTCTGACCCAGCCGTTCTCGTTCTTCACTGACCCGCTCATGTAGGTCGATGGGAATCTGAGCACACAAGTTTTTAGTGGTTGCCATTCTCGGATACCTCCTCGTTTTTTGTAACGCAAGCATACCCAAAAGGTCCAGTAAAAGCTATTACCAACACCACCAAGGAATGATAGACAAACGAAGCGAAAGCAACATAAGCACCTATGAGTCGAAAAAGGCCGCCGTCCGCTCCCACATAGGGAGCCGAACGGCGGCCTGCCTTCTTATTCTTTATTCTTTTTTAAGCCTCGGTGTTCGAACCACACCAGACCATAAATTCGGCAAGGCGCATCTTAAAAATGTCGCCTCTCGCTGGGCAAAACTGAAATTTTGAAAAATCGAGTTTTTGCAACTTTTTCATTCTAAAAGTGTCGCATTATACGTGAAAACGCCGCACTTTCGTGCGGCGTTTTCGGCGTTGCATCTTTCATCAACACATTTTGGTCCGAGTGGGGCGACTCGAACGCCCGGTCTCTTGAACCCAAATCAAGCGCGATACCAACTTCGCTACACCCGGATATTCAATTTCTGCCATTATATCACGGCGAGAGGGAAAATCAAAGTTTTTTCTGTCTGTGGTCATTCCTGTGGTCAAATCCGCTTTTGTGCCGCCTTCAGCAACCGGGGAAAGTCCCCGTAAACGCAGGTGCTGCAAGGCTTTGCGGCGTTTTGCCATGACCTGACCCGGATACCGCCACGGCACTCCCAAAGCTGGCGCGCTACCAACTGCGCTATACCCGGATATTCGATTTTTCTGCATGATACCATGCGGAGAAGGAAAAAGCAAGTTTTTCGTGTCTGTGGGCAGTGCTGTGGTCAAGCCCGGTTTTGCGGGGGGATCTTCAGGCGGGGGATTTCCGCCGCAGGCTACTGTCCCAAGGACTTCCAGGCTTTCACTTTTTGGGGAATGGATAGGCTCTCTATCCTCCCAAATCACGCGTGCTGCCAACTACGCTACATTTGGTCATAGATATTTCTCCCGCCCGGGGGCGTTCTTCCCCACATACGTGCGGCAATATACTCTGCGATCCGCCGCGTTGGCACTCTGGCACCATCTTTTACTGGATCGGGGACAGCACGATGGGTTCATTTTATACCTCTCTATTTTACCTGTTTCTCCGCCAAAGTCAAGTCTATTCGCTTCCGGCCGGTATGTCGGAAAGGCCGTCCGGAGGCTATGGGGCCTCCGGACGGCTTGACCAGGTCTCTTCACTTGGAAACGCAGAGTCGATTGTTCTCCACGGTAAGCTTGGCGGTGTCACCGGCCTTGAGGGTGCCGTCCAGCATCTTCTCGGCCACGGCGTCTTCCACCTTGCTCTGGATGGCCCGGCGCAGGGGACGGGCCCCGTACTTGGGATCAAAGCCCTCCTTAGCCAGCTCTGCCACAGCCTCGTCGCTGGCATCCAGGTGGATGCCCATGGTCTCCATCCGGGCGGAGACGGTCTTCAGCATCCGCCGGGCCACTTCCCGGATGTCCTCCTCCGTCAGGGGGCGGAATACGATGATATCGTCGATCCGGTTTAGGAACTCCGGGCGGAAGGTCTGACGCAGCTCCGCCATCACCTGCTCCCGGGCGGTCTCGAACTTCTTTTCAGCGTCAGGATCGGAGTCCCGCTCCTCGGCGGAAAAGCCCAGCTTGCTGCCCATGGCAGTGAGGCTGCGGGCACCGATGTTGCTGGTCATGACGATGACGGTGTTCTTGAAGTCCACCGTCCTGCCCTGAGAGTCGGTGATCCGGCCGTCATCCAGAAGCTGCAGCAGGATGTTCCACACATCCTCGTGGGCCTTTTCGATCTCGTCAAACAGTACCACGGAGTAGGGCTTGCGCCGCACCTTCTCCGTCAGCTGACCGCCCTCCTCGTGGCCCACATAGCCCGGCGGGGAGCCAATCAGACGGGACACTGTGTGCCGCTCCATATACTCAGACATATCGATCCGGATCATGGCGTTCTCATCGCCGAACATGGCCTCTGCCAGGGACTTGCACAGCTCCGTCTTTCCCACGCCGGTGGGGCCCAGGAACAGGAAGGAGCCGATGGGGCGCTTCGGATCCTTCAGACCCACACGGCCCCGACGGATGGCCCGGGCCACGGCCTTTACGGCTTCGTCCTGACCCACTACCCGCTCGTGGAGGGTGTCCTCCATGTGCAGCAGGCGGGTGCCCTCATCCTCCGTCAGACGGGTGACGGGGATACCGGTCCAGCCGGCCACCACGGCGGCAATGTCGTCAGCGTTCACCGGGCGGTGCTGGGTGTTGTTCTTGCGGCGCTTCTCCCGCTCCATCTCCACCTGCTCCTGGTAGTCCTTCTCAATGTCCCGCAGCTTGGCGGCGGTCTCATAGTCCTGCTTCTCGATAGCAGCCTCCTTGTCCTTGGCCAGGGCGGCGATCTTCTCCTCCAGGCTCTTCAGCTCCGGGGAGATCTCCTCCGTCTCCATCCGCACCCGGCTGGCAGCCTCGTCCATCAGGTCGATGGCCTTGTCCGGCAGGAACCGGTCGTTGATATACCGGGCGGAGAGCTTCACGGCGGCCTCCAGGGCCTCGTCGGTGATCTGGAGGCTGTGGTGCTTCTCGTACTTCTCCCGCAGGCCCTTCAGGATCTCCAGAGACGCCTCCTGGCTGGGCTCACCCACCTGCACCGGCTGGAACCGTCGCTCCAGGGCGGCGTCCTTCTCGATATACTTCCGGTACTCGTTCAGGGTGGTGGCGCCGATCACCTGGATCTCGCCCCGGCCTAGAGCCGGCTTGATGATGTTGGCGGCGTCCACGGCGCCCTCGGCGCTGCCGGCGCCCACGATGGTATGGAGCTCGTCGATGAAGAGGATCACATTGCCGGACTTCCTGACCTCCTCCAGCAGCTTCTTAATCCGCTCCTCAAACTCGCCCCGGTACTTGGTGCCCGCCACCATGCCGCTGAGGTCCAGGGACAAAAGGCGCTTGTCCAGCATCTCGTCGGGTACGTCGCCCATAACGATCTTCCGGGCCAGACCCTCAGCGATGGCGGTTTTGCCCACACCGGGCTCACCGATCAGGCAGGGGTTGTTCTTGGTGCGGCGGGAGAGAATCTGGATCACCCGCTGGATCTCCCCGTCCCGGCCGATGACCGGGTCCAGCTTGCCGGCCCGAGCGTCGGCGGTCAGGTCCCGGGTGAACTCCTTCAGGGTCTTGTTCTTGCCGTTATCCTCCTTTGCGGGGCTGGTGCCGGAGCGGCCGGGATCGGCGGCCTGACTCCGGGGCATCTCACCCAGCTTCTGCATCAGGGCTGTGTACAGGTGACGGGCATCCACGCCAGCGGTGCGCAGGATGCGGACGGCCATATTGTTGCCTTCCCGCAGGATGCCCGCCAGCAGGTGCTCCGTGCCCACGTAGTTGTAGCCGCCCCGCATGGAGTCCTCCATGGCCAGCTCCACCACCCGCTTGGCGCGGGGGGTGAGGCCCTGGGCGGGATTGCTGCCGGGCAGACCGGCACCCACGCTCTTCTTGATGATCTCCACGATCATGTCATCGGTGAGGCCCGCCTCCGTCAGAACGGTGTGGGCCACGCCCTCCTCTTCCCGGATCAGGCCCAGCAGCAGGTGCTCCGTGCCCACGTAGCCGTGGCCCAGCTCACCGGCTGCCTCCTGGGAAAGCCGCAGGGCCTCCTCCGCCCTGGGCGAAAATTTGTTCTCATTCATAGTGTCTTACCTTCCTTTCCATGGGAAAGTCCCGTTTACTTGTTTTCCTTCTGCTCCTTGTGAGCGGCCTCCAGAGACCTGATCTGGTCCCGCAGCTCCGCCGCCCGCTCAAAGTTCTCCTGGTGCACAGCCTTCTTCATCTCCAGCTTCAGCGCGTTCATCTGGCGCAGATAGGCAAAGCGGCTCTGGTCCTCCTGGCCTACCAGGTCGTCCTTCTTTTCCTGCTTTGCCTCCTGCTGCTGGACAGGAGAGGCGCTCAGGGCCGGCATCTCGGCGAAGAAGTCGTCAAAGGGGTCCTCCAGCATCTTCATTCTCCGCCCCAGCAGGCTGGGCATGGGAGAGAAGAAATCGTCGAAGAAATCGTTTCCAAAGAGGCTGTTCCCGAAGAAGCTTTGCATCATCCGCTGGCTCTGGGCACCCAGCCGCTGGGTATAGCCCAGCTTTTCCGCGCAGTCGCTGCACAGGTGCTTCTCTTCCACATGGCCGTTCACGTTGCTCCGATACACAAAGGTAACTTCATTCTTACCACAATTTTCGCATTTCATAAATCAATTCCTCCTATCATCTGGAAACTGTGCGTGCTTATTGAAACATTTTTCCCCGCTGCCCGGGTCCCGGCTACACCTGCAGGATCAGCACCTGCTTCATGATGTCCGCCCGGACGGTGTCCCGGCTCTCCCGCGGGACCGCGGCCAGGGCCTTGTCGCCGACGGCGGCCAGAATGCTCCGACCTGCGTTCTCCTCCAGGGCGCCGGCCTGGACCAGATTGTTCAGGATGGCCCGAGCGGAGGCCAGGTCCACCTGGCTGCCCAGGGTGTTGATGACCTGCATCAGCAGCGTCTGGCGGTCCACCCGGACCCGGGTGATCCGGATGTAGCCATTGCCGCCCCGGCGGCTCTCCACGATATAACCCCGCTCCGGGGAAAAGCGGGTGGACATCACGTAGTTGATCTGGCTGGGTACGCAATTGAAGCGCTGGGCCAGGTCATTGCGCTGGACCTCCAGCACACCACCGTCCGTCTCCTCCAAACTCTCCTGCAGGAAGCTGGCAATCAAATCGGAAATCCCCACGGATGATTCCTCCCTTTCCAAAGAACGCCTTGTCTCTTTGACTTTGACTTTCTTTAACCTTTTGTTCTGTGTTTAGTATAACACGCCCGAGCAAAATGTCAAGAGCTGAATTTTGACTTTCTTTGACCTATTTGAAAACAATTTATGAACAGTTAGTCTTGACAAACGTCATTTTTGGACGCTTTCCCGTATTTTTTCGAAAATTTAACCATAGAATTTGAACGGCTGGTACTTGCTTTTTTTAATTTGTATGCTACAATAGGGGTACAATTCTGATGGAGGTGCTTCCCATGGCTTACAAAATCACTTCTGCCTGCGTGAGCTGTGGCTCCTGCGCGGACGCTTGCCCCGCCGGTGCTATCAGCCAGGGTGATGACCAGTACGTCATCGATGCTGCCGCTTGCCTGGACTGCGGTTCCTGCAGCGACACCTGCCCCAACGGCGCCATCGTCCCCGAGGAGTAATCGAGGATACATAAAAGGTCCGCGAGCCAAAGCTCGCGGACCTTTTTGTCGTTTCGGCAACTGTAAGAAATCTGTAAGAGATTTCTCCATAGAGTTGTAAGAAATTGGTGTTATCCTGCCGGTGTTCCCCGCTGGAGTGAAGAAAGAGGCCCTTTACTCCCGTAATATTGGGGACAGCCGATTTGAAAGGAGACACACGATGAAACACGCTTGGAAGAAGCTGCTGGCAGCAGCGGTGCTGCCCTGTCTGCTGGCGGGATGCGGTGCCCTGGGAGGGCCGGAATCTGAGGTCCCCTCCATGGACCACTTGCTTGGCTTGACCCAGGAACAGCGGCTGGAGGACTACGACTACCTGGTCCAGACACTGGGGGACAGCTATCTCTGCATGGGTGTCCGAGACCGGGACAACCCGGAGGACCCGTCGGCGGCCATCTTCCAGGCATACCGGGAGATGATCCAGGAAAGCGACAGCGACGAGGTATTCTATTCCGCTGTTTACAGCACACTGTTCCGCCTGGGGACGTACGGCCACCTCTGGATCGTGGAGCCGGATATGTACCGCGCCTACTGTGAGGCCTATGAGGACGGCGGCATCCAGGACCGGGAGCACTGGCGGGAGGTGCTGACGGACCCGGTGACCGTCCGGGGCTATGAAAGACTCCAGACGCTGCTGGATGCCTACGGCGAAGAGGACGGCACGGTCAATTCAGCCGATTCGGAGGAGCCTGCCGCGAACCTCCACACCCTGCTCCTGCCCGGCGGAGACGTGGGGTATGTGAAGATCGACAGCTTCCCGGCGGAATATGAGGACAGCTACGCCACAGACCGGGCGGCCCTGACGGACTTCTACCGCCAGGCGGCGGACTGCACGGATCTCATCATCGACCTGACGGACAACTCCGGCGGAAGCGAGGTCTACTGGCAGCAGCTGCTGGCGGCGCCCCTGACGGACCGTCCCCTCTCCTGCACCAACTATGCCCTGCTGGCGGAGAGCGGCAACAACCGCCCCTATATCCAGGAGGTGTTCTCCCCGGAGGAGCTGCACCCCATCGCGGACCTGCCGGATCTGCCCAAGCTGGAGCGGGACGGAATCCAGGCCGCCACCCACTTTGTGGAGAGCACCCTCTCTGTGGAGCCAGCGGCAGAGCGGGCCCCCTTCCACGGCCGCATCTGGGTGCTGGTGGGGCCAGCGGTCTACTCCGCCAGCGAGTCCTTCGCCGTGTTCTGCCAGGAGACAGGCTTCGCCACCCTGGTGGGCAGTCCCACCGGCGGCGACGGCATCGGGGCTCTGGATCCAGTCTTCCTGCAGCTGCCCAACAGCGGCATCCTGGTGCAGTTCACCATGATGTTCGGCCTGAACGGTGACGGCTCCAGCAGTGAGGAAACGGGCACCACGCCGGACATTCTCTCCCCTGCCGGGGAACCGGCTCTGGTGACGGCCCTGCGGGCCATGGAGGGAGTCGCATGACCGACCACTGTCTGGAGGAAAGCCGCGGCCTTTCCGGAGGAACGCCACAGGGGCTGCCCGCCTGCCCTCCCCCGTCCGCTGAATGCCTGGAGCGGTCCCGGGGCGGGCTCTCCCTCAATCATCTGAAGGCCGTGGCGGTGGCGGCCATGGTGATCGACCATATCGCCTTCGCCTTTGTCCCCGACGGCACCCTGTTGGCGATTCTCCTGCATTCCATCGGAAAAATCACCGGCCCCACCATGTTCTTTGCCGCCGTGGAGGGCTGTCACCACACCAGAAACCTCAACCGGTATCTGCTCCGCCTGGCTGTTTTCGCGCTGGTCAGCTGGTTTCCCTTTCTGTACTTCCACTTCGGCGGCGATCTGGCCGCCATCCAGCTGATGCGCCCCAATGTCATCTATACCATTTTTCTGGGCGTTCTGGCGGTCCGCATCCGCAGGAGCCCGCGCCTCTGCTCTGCCTGGAAGGTCCTGCTGATTTTGCTCCTGTTCATCCTGTCTGTCCCGGCGGACTGGGGCTACACAGGCGTGGTGATTATCCTGGTGTTCGACTATTATTATGGCAGTTGGAAGCACCAGGCGTTTGCCTACTGCATGGTGGTCATGCTGGACATGGGGGTGCTCTCCCTGCTGATCCACCCGTTTTTCGGACTGTTTTACGACCATGTCTTCCAGATCGACTGGGAGCTCTACGCCTACTCCGTCGAGTACGTGGGGGCGTTTCTGCCGCTGCTGCTCCTCTCCCGCTACACAGGCCGGCACGGAACCAGCGGCGGTTTTTCCAAGTGGTTCTTTTATATGTTCTACCCCCTCCACCTGCTGGTCCTGGGCTGGCTCCGGGCCGTGCTGTAAGTCTCGGCCCTCACGACCCGCAGGGGCCTGGACCGGCGGGCGATGAGAGCATCGGCCTGCTGCAGAAACTTCCATCACCCACCGGGCCAGCGGCAGCAAAAAGAGAAGGAGAGAACATGCAGTGGCCGCTCCGCGCCGTCCGCACGATCCGCCACGGGGCAGCAACTACAGGAATCGCAAAAGGCCCAAAGGCCAGACCAAATCGGCGCTTGCACCGATCGTCGCGCGGAGGGCCACTGCACCGGAGCGCGCCCAAGCGGCCTTTTCTTTTGAACCGTGCCCCCCATTGCAAGAATGATGATCTTCCATTATAATATGAATATAGACATCATCCAATGGGGGGATCGACTTGCAGCACTGGGAACTCCTCTGCCCCGGCGGACTCTCCTTCGTCTGCGATGACGGCCTGTTCCAGCCCAGTACCGACTCCTTTCTGCTGGGCAGCTTTCCCCGGCTGAAGCCGGGGCTTCGGGTGTGCGACCTGGGCAGCGGCACCGGACTGCTGGGCCTTCTGCTGTTCCAGCGCCAGCGGGCACTGTCCGTCACCGGTGTGGAGCTGCTGCTGGACGCCGTCCGCTTGGCGGAGCAGGCCGCCGCCCGGAACGGCCTGGCAGACCGCCTGATCTTCCGCCGGGGAGACCTACGAAAGATCCGCGGCCTGCTGCCCGCCGGTGGCTTTGACTTGGTGGTGTGCAACCCCCCCTACTATCCCGCCGGGTCCGGCAGGCTGCCGGAGACTGAGGCCCTCCGGGCTGCCCGGTCCGAGACTGGCTGCACCCTGGAGGATATCTGCACCGCAGCAGCCTGGCTGCTGCGGTGGGGCGGGAGCTTCTGCCTGGTCCACAAGCCGGAGCGGCTGGCGGACCTGTGCTGCGCCCTCCGGGCCCGGGGACTGGAGCCCAAGCGGCTGCGCCTCGTCTGCCGCCGGGCGGGGGACGCCCCTTCCCTGCTGCTGTTGGAGGCCCGCCGGGGCGGACGGCCCGGGCTGGACATCGCCGCCCCCCTCTGCCTGGAGGACGGGACCGGCCGCCCCACGGCGGAGCTGGACAACGCCTATTTCCGAACAAAGGAGACGAACGCATGAGCGGTACGCTGTATCTGGTGGCCACGCCCATCGGCAACCTGGGGGACTTCTCTCCCCGGGCAGCGGAGACGCTGGGAGCCGTGGACTTCATCGCCGCGGAGGACACCCGGGTCTCTGTGAAGCTGTTGAATCACTTTCAGATCAAAAAGCCCCTGGTGAGCTACCACGAACACAACCATGCCGCTGCGGGCCAGGCCATCCTGCAGCGGCTGCTGGCTGGGGAGTCCTGCGCTCTGGTGACGGACGCCGGTACACCGGCCATCTCCGATCCCGGAGAGGATCTGGTGCGGCTATGTGCCGAAAATGGGGTGGAGGTGCTCTCCATCCCCGGCTGCTGCGCGGCAGTGAATGCCCTGGCGGTCAGCGGCCTGCCCACGGGGCGGTTCACCTTTGAGGGCTTCATCACCGTCAACAAGAAAAGCCGCCGGGAACGGCTGGACTCTCTGAAAAACGAGGAGCGGACCATGATCTTCCACGAGGCGCCCCACAAGCTGCGCGCCACGCTGGAGGACCTGCGGGAGACCTTCGGCCCGGACCGGCGGGTGGCCCTGTGCCGGGAGCTGACGAAGCTCCACGAGGAGACTGTGCGCACCACCCTGGGAGAAGCGGCGGCCTATTACCAGGAAAACACCCCCAAGGGAGAATACGTGCTGGTGGTGGCGGGCAGCCCGCCCCGGGAGACCGCCGCCGTCACGCTGGAGGAGGGGACAGAGCAAGTCCTGCGGCTGGTGGCCCAGGGAATCCGGCTGAAAGATGCCGCCCGGGAGGTATCGGCCCACACGGGTCTTTCCAAAAACGAGCTGTACGCCGCGGCCCTGGAGCGGTCATGACCCGCGCAGGACATGCAGCGCAGAAGACGCCCATGCGGAGAACTCCGCATGGGCGTCATGTTTTCAGCGCACAGGGCGCTCACAGCTCTTTCAATTCTTTCAGGCACTTGGGGCAGATATTCTTCCCCTTGAATACCGTGATGTCTTTGGTGGCGTCGCAGAAAACGCAGCTGGGCTTGTATTTTTTCAGAATGACGGACGAGCCTTCCACATAGATTTCCAATGCATCCTTCTCGCCGATATCCAGCGTCCGGCGCATCTCGATAGGGAGCACGATCCGTCCCAGTTCATCCACCTTTCTGACAATTCCCGTTGATTTCACGATGTATCTCCTTTTTCAGCAATATGTCCTAACTATCCATTTATAAGAACATATCACAGACGGTCGCATTTTGTCAATTTGATTCCAAAAATAAAGTGAATTTACCAATTTGCTTTTTTGAAATCTCAGTTGTCCTCTCTATATTTTTTGTGAGGCAACTGGGTATCCGTCACAAACACAGGGGGAATGACAATGGCAATGACCTGGATCTGGACCGGGATGGTGGTGCTGTCCCTGGTCTTCGGCCTGTTCACCGGGAATCTGGACGCCGTGGCCGACGCAGCTATGGACGGCGCCGCCTCCGCCGTGGAGCTCAGTGTCTCCATGGCCGGCATTCTGTGCCTGTGGAGCGGCGTCATGGAAATCATGAATGTCTGCGGCCTCTCTGCCGGATTGGCCCGGGCCTTCCGGCCCATTCTGCGGCGACTGATGCCCCAGGCCAGCCGGGATGAAAAAACGTTGGCGGCACTCTCCGCCAACGTGTCCGCCAATCTGCTGGGACTGGGCAACGCCGCCACGCCCCTCGGGATCCAGGCGGCCCGACGGATGGCCCGCGGCTGCAGCGGCACCGCCAGCGACGAACTGTGCCTGCTGGTGGTGCTGAATACCGCTTCCATCCAGCTGCTGCCCGCCACCATCGCCTCCGTCCGCAGCGCCAGTGGAGCCCAGTCTCCCTTCGACATCCTGCCGGCGGTGTGGCTGGCCTCGGCCCTGTCGGTGGTGGTTGGCGTTCTGACGGCCAAATTCCTGGCCGCCGTGGGGAGGTGCCGGCGTTGAATCTCAGTTCTCTGGTGATCCCCGTACTGCTGGCCGGGGTGGCCCTCTACGGCATGGGGAAGCGGGTGGATGTCTACGGCGCCCTGACCCACGGGGCCGAAGAGGGGCTCACGGTCCTGCTGAAGGTCCTGCCTGCCCTGGTGGGACTGCTGACCGCCGTGGCCATGTTCCGGGCTTCCGGCGCCCTGGAGTGGCTCACGGGCCTCTGCGCCCCGGCGCTGGAGTTTCTGGGCATTCCGCCGGAGACCACGCCGCTGATGCTGGTGCGCCCCGTATCCGGCAGCGGCGCCCTGGCAGTCGGCTCGGACCTCATCGCCACCTACGGCCCCGACAGCTACATCGGCCGGGTGGCCGCCGTGATGCTGGGCAGCACGGAAACCACATTCTACACCATCGCCGTGTACTTCGGCTCTGCCGGGATCATCCGCACCCGGCACACGGTCCCGGCAGCCCTGGCCGCGGACCTGACGGGGTTTCTGGCCTCCGCCTTCGCGGTGCGGCTGTTCTTCGGCGCCTGATGGGGCGGCGTCCCGCGCCGTCAAGCTGCGCTGAGATAAGGCTCCAGCACAGCGGCGCCGCCGTAGGCGGAGGCGAACTCACCGTCCACCAGATACCGCACCTCTTCCACTGCCCGCAGGGACAGCAGGGAGTCCGCCAGTGCCCGGAGGGCCAGGGACAGATCCGCCTCCTCCGGCAGACCCGGCAGAGCCGCCGTGGGCAGGTCTACATAGCACGTGCTCTCTTCCAGCCGGACGGAAGTCACCTGGAATCCCTCCGGAATGGCGGAGAGCCAGTCCTTTTCCTCCGTCCCCTCCAGCAGGGCCTTGACCACGGCCCCGGCCTGCGTGTCCCCCTCGTACAGGTCCAGTGTCATCTCCACCGGCGTCAGGCCGCCGGTCTCATCCAGAAAGTACAGGGTGGCGTTCAGCGTGTCGATCACATCCTCGTTGCTGGAAAACAGGACATCCCTGGCTGTGAAGATCTGCCGGTCCCGGTAGGCCAGCGGCTGGCCCCGGACCGTCACGCTGACAGCGGAGATCTCCGGCAGCTGGGTCAGCGTCAGGGTGATGGCATAGTCTGCCAAGGCCAGCGCCACGCCGGAGAGCAGCCGGTAGCGGGAGGAGAGGTCCACCTTGGCCCGGGTACCATCCAGCTCCAGGGACAGCAGGGTAGTCTCCTCTGGAATGGCGCTGGTGAGGGCGGCGTCCTCCGGTCCCGCCAGCAGCTCCGTCACCAGATACTCCGCCAGCTCCCGGGTGTCCCGCACCTCGCCCGACTCGATGTACAGCGGCTCCGCCCGCAGGGCATCGCCGCCAGGGGCGTCGGACAGATCCGCCTCCAGGAAATAGAGGTCGTATGTCTCGCCCTCGCCGGAAATGCGGGGCTGTCCCCAGCCGAAGGCCGCCAGAAGGGCGGCGCACAGCAGCACGGCAATCCATCGCTTTTTCATGTCTGGCCGCCTCCTTCCCGCCAGGGCCAGCGGACGGTGAAAACTGCGCCGCCTCCAGGACGGTTGGCCGCCTCCACAGTGCCGCCCCGCTTTTCCACCGTGTCCCTGACGATGGCCAATCCCAGACCCGTGCCGCCGGCAGCGCGGGACCGTGCCTTGTCCACCCGATAGAACCGCTCAAAGATCCGGGGCAGGTCCTCTTCCGGGATGCCGGCGCCGTTGTCCTCCACCGTCAGCACCACCTGATCCCCCTCCCGAAACAGGGAGACCTGGACCGTGCTGCCCGGCGGCGTGTACTTCACGGCGTTGTCCGTCAGATTATAGATGATCTGGTGGATCTCATCCCGGGTGGCCAGCATCGTACAGGTCCCCTCCGCCCGATAGGTCAGTTCCGTTCCCTTCTCCTGGGCCACCAGGCTCATCATCCGCATCACCTGCTCCAGCACCGGCAGCGCGTCCACCACCACCGGCCGCTCCAGCACGTTGCTGTCCAGCCGGGTCAGGCGGAGCAGATCCTCTGTGATACGGGAGAGGCGCTCCGCCTCCTGCCCGATGTCTGTGACAAATTCCCGTGCCGTCTCCCGGTCGATGTTCTCCGTCTGGAGGATGGAGTCCGTCAGCAGCCGGATGGCCGCCAGGGGCGTTTTCAGCTCGTGGGAGGCGTCGGACACAAAGCGGCGGCGGGCGTTCTCCGTAGTCTGGAGGCGGTCCGTCAGGCTGTTGAACTCCTGGGCCAGCTGGGCGATCTCGTCGCGTCCGGGCACCTCCGCCCGGTGGCTGTAAGCGCCCTCCCGCACCTCCCGGATGGCGGTGAGCAGCTGGCCGATCTTCCGGGTCAGCGCCCGGGACAGCAGGCCGCTGAGACACAGCACCACCACCGCGATGCCGGCGGAGAGCCGCAGTAGATTGCCCTGCAGCCCCTCCAGCAGAGCGGCCTGCTCCGTGTCATACTCGTATGCGTATACGGCGCCGATGATCTGGTTCTGGTACAGCACCGGCGAGGCCGCCCGGCTGCGGAAGGCCCCGTCCCGGTAGCTGCTGGAGAACACGTCGTTCCCCAGCAGGGCCTGGACGATCTCTGTGTAGAAGCTGTACTCCCCCAGGGCGTCGTTGGTCTCCCGGGTATCGTAGAGGACCTTGCCCGCACTGTCCGTCACCAGGATGCGGCTGAGGCCCGTCTCCTCCACCACCGCCATGGCCTGGGACACATTCTCCTCGGTCAGCCGGTCCAGGCCGGACAGGGAGTAGACCATCACGGACACGCTGCTCTGGAGCGTGGTTGCCTTGGAGCGGAACACCAGATCCTGCGATACCCGCAGCGGATAGGTGTTCAGCAGCAGCAGCACGCCCGCGATAATCAGGATATAGCTCAGGCCGAACTTGAACTGCAGGCTGTCCCAGATCCTGCCCTTATCCTTTGAAATAGTATCCAACTCCCCACTTGGTCATAATATACTCCGGCTCCGCCGGGTTCTTCTCCAGCTTCTCCCGCAGGCGGCGGATGTGGACATCCACCGTCCGGTAGTCCCCGGCGTAGGCATAGCCCCACACCACGTTCATCAGATTCTCCCGGCTGTACACCCGCCGGGGATTGCGCATCAGCAGCTCGATCAGATCGTACTCCTTGGCGGTCAGATCCACGGTCTTTCCATCCCGGATGGCCACCCGCTCCTCCGTGTTCAGGGACAAGTCCCCCGCGGTCAGGACGGCGCCCCGGTTCCGCTGCGTGCCGGCGGCCCGCCGCAGCAGCGCCCGAACCCGGGCCTTCAGCTCCAGAATGTTGAAGGGCTTTGTAACGTAGTCATCCGCTCCGCACTCAAAGCCCATCAGCTTGTCCGCGTCCTCGCTCTTGGCGGTGAGCATGATGATGGGCACATTGGAGAACTCCCGGATCCGCATACATGCCTCCTGCCCGTCCAGCTCCGGCATCATCACATCCAGAATGATGAGATCGAAGCGGCCGTTGCGGGCCAGCTCCACGGCGGAGGCACCGTCATAGGCGCACTCCACCTCGTACCCCTCGTTCTCCAGATTGAATTTCACGCCCTTGACCAGCAGCTTTTCGTCATCAACCACCAGAATCCTCATTTGTCACCTCTCCTTTGCCGTTGTCCACAGTGACGCGGTCCTCCAGCTCGGCGAATTTCGCCTCTCCGATCCCGCTCACCTCCATGATCTCCTCAATGCTCCCGAAGGGGCCGTTGGCCTCCCGGTACGCGATGATCCGGCGGGCCAGGCTCTCCCCGATGCCGGGCAGCGTGTCCAGCTCCTCCGCCGTGGCAGTGTTCAGATCCACCGGCGGGAAGTCCGGGGCGATCTCCTCCCGGGGGACCTCCGCCTCTGTCTCAATGACTACGCCCGGGACGCGATCCTGCCGATCCCGAAGAGACAGGCCCGCCAGGGCGCACAGGAACACCGCCGTCAGCCCCAGCAGAATGATCTCACTTTTTGTCGGCCTTCCCCGTCCACTCACTGTTGAACTCCCACCCGTTTTTTGATATACTATGAATTGAAATGTCGAACCGCGGCGCTTTTCGGCGCCGCTGCCGCGCGATGCAAGTTGATTATACCACAGATGGTAGGAGTTTGATATGAAAACACACCGCTTTTTCTCTGTTTTTTTGCTGCTGATCCTGGCGGTCTCCCTGCTGACAGGTCCTGCCTCCGCCGCAGAGGTGCCTGACCCCGCCATCCAGGCCAAGGCTGCCCTGCTGGTGGACGCCAACACCGGCCGCATGGTCTATGGAAAGAACGAGCACGAGGAGCTCTATCCCGCCAGTCTCACCAAGATCATGACCGCTCTGCTGACGCTGGAGGCAGTGGACAGCGGGCAGCTGTCCATGGACCAGCCAATCACTGTTACGGAGAGCGCCCTGGAGGGGCTGGCGGCGGATGGCAGCACCGCCGGCATCCGGGCCGGGGAGGTGCTGACGGTGGAGCAGCTGCTGGAGTGTATGCTGATCGTCTCCGCCAACGAGGCGTGCAACATTCTGGCGGAGCAGGTCAGCGGCAGCGTGGACGCCTTCGTGGGCGCCATGAATGAAAAGGCTGCGGCTCTGGGGTGTGAGAACACCCACTTCGTCAACACCACCGGCCTGCATGACAGCCAGCACTACACCTCCGCCTGGGACTTGTACCTTATCACAGCGGAGGCCCTGAAGCATGACGACTTCCTGCGGATCTGCGATATGAAGAGCGCCACCATCCCCGCCACCAATCTCAGCGAGGAGCGGGTGCTCCACTCCACCAACTACCTGATCTCCAACTGGCGGGCCTTGGGATATCTGGACAGCCGGGCCCACGGCGTCAAGACCGGCTCCACCTCCGATGCCGGCCACTGCCTGGTATCCACTGCCGCGGAGGGCAGCCTCTCCTTCATCAGCGTGGTGCTGGGGGCCGAATCCGTGACCTTGCCCAGCGGCGGCACCCAGGTCCAGAGCTTTTCCGAGACCTCCCGTCTCTTCGACTGGGGTTTTGAGAACTTCTCCTATCAGACGGTGCTGGAGGAGGCTGAGCTGGTGAAGGAGGTCAGCGTGGCGCTGTCCAAGGTGGACCATGTGTCCGTCCATCCGGCGGCGGATGTGGAGCTGTTGCTGCCCAAGGGCACTGATCCCGCCTCTCTGGAGCGGACGCTGGACCTGGAGAGTCCTGTGGACGCTCCGGTCACCGAGGGGCAGGTGCTTGGCACTCTCTCCCTCTCTCTGGAGGGAGAGGTGTTGACCACGGTGGACCTGCTGGCCTCCCATGATGTGGAGGCCTCCGGCCTGCTGCTGTTTTGGCGGAACGTGCGGAACTTCTTCAGTTCCACCGCGGTGAAGGTGGTTGGCATCGCGTTGCTGGTGCTGGCGGCGGCGCTGATCGTCTGGAAGCTGACGGTAGGCCGCCGGCGCTACCGGTACGGCCGTAGCGTACCCCGCCGCCGCGGGGGCGGCTACCGGGGCCGGAGGCGGCATTGACACAAAAAGGCCCTGGGGCAGCATCCCCAGGGCCTTTTTACAGAGAGAGGCACAAAGCGCAGCTGTTGAGATACGGAATCCTCCCGCTCTGCTCTTCACTCTTTCCAGAAAATCCGGAATAGAATTCAGGGGCGCACGGCGTGCGCCCCTGATTCCTGATTCCAGTTCCCTTATTGTCACAGATACCGCACCAGCTCCTCCAGGGGCTTGCGGTCCGTGTGCAGGCGGGAGGGATGGGCGCCCTCCGCCGGATAGCCCATAGGCAGCAGGGCGATGGGTGTCAGCCCCGCCAGCTCCGGGAATGCGGCGTGGAGCTTCTCCGGGTCGAACATGCCCACATAGGTGGTGCCGAGGCCCAGGTCCGCGGCCTGGAGCATCATCTGGGTGACGGCGATAGCCGCGTCAATCTCGCCGTGGTTCTTGCCGTCGTCCTCCCGCTTCCAGGCGGCCTCCGGGTCGTATGCCACCAGCAGCATCACCGGCGGATGGAAGTGAGCGCCGGTGCAGCCGTCCACCTTTTCCAGCGCCTCCGAGCTCTGGAGCACAAAGATGCGCTGGGGCTGGAGGTTATGGGCAGTGGGGGCATTGCGGCCGGCCTCCAGCACGGCGGAGAGCTTCTCCGCCTCCACGGGGCGGTCGCTGAATTTCCGCAGAGAATATCGCTCCGCGGCCAGTTTCGCAAAATCCATGGGGATGCTTCCTTTCTGATGTAGAGATACCTGATTTTAGCACATCCCCGCGGCCGCCGCAACTGTTTTTCTCACATCCCCTGGTTGGGCATCCAGCCGCTGCGGAGGACCTCGTCGCAGATGTCCCGGCAGCGGGTGTCGTAGAACTCGATGAATTTCAGGGAATAAATGTCCGAGACGATGTAGCGGTCCCGGCCCTCCTGGTAGATGGTCATATAGTCGTTGCCCACATCGTACAGAATCCCCTCCCAGGAGGTGGTGCTCTGGGTGCCCACCAGGAAGGTGGCCACCACGTAGTTGCCCACGTTTTTCTTCAGCATGGCCTTCAAAGATCCCCGGTAGGCTTCCTCCATGGAGATGGGGTCCGTGATGACCTCGCTAGGCAGGTGGTTCCGCATGTCCAGGGACCCCATAGACTGGCCGCCCTGCTCCTCCGCGGCGTTCAGGCGGTCCATAGGGCGGCCGGCACTGGTGACGGTGCGGCCGGGCGCCTCCGGCATGGGCGGGTCGGCGGGCATGGGTGTGACTTCACCGGACCAGTCCGTCATTCTGGGCGCGACCTGCGCCACAGGAGGCGCCCCGTTTCCGCCGTTGTAGATATTCTGATAGTGTGCCATTTCCAACACCTCTCAAGTCTGATAATACGCGTCTGTGGGATTATAGAAGCAGTGGTCGCCGATCCGGGTCTGCCAGTATCCCACCTTCGAGGGAAAGAAGGACCGGCAGGTGGGGCCGAAGGGGTTGTAAAACCACAGGGAATCCGCCACATCCGGCAGGCGGTTGCCCGCGATAGCCCAGTCGGCGATGTCATAGTGGATCTGTTCGGGTCTCATGTTGTAGATATTCTGGGGGTTGTAGGCGCCGCCCTCCGTCTCGCTGGCGCAGACGAACTGATAGGGCTGAAAGATGATGTTGCGGATGCTGCCCTGCCCGACCCGGGCATACTCCCCGCCCTTGGCGTGGACCCGGTTCATCACCACACCGGCCACCGCCTTCATGCCGTTTTCACCCTCTCCGCCCGCCTCGCACTGGATCAGGCGCGCCAGCAGCTCCCGGTCGGAATAAGCCATTGGTCGATCACTCCTCTGTCGGGGCCTGCCATACGTACCAAACGCCGGTCCGGCAGACCGCCTGGCCCGGACGTTTCACCCTCAGGATATGCACAGGGACTGCAGAAGGTGTCAGCGGCAGCCTCCCGGTCCCGTGAAGGGGGGAGTCTCCCAGCGAAAAAGTCGGTCTCGATTTTTTCCGGATGGACCGGCCCAGCCGGAATGTGGTATACTGGATTCTCAGCGAACGAGTCAGGCGGCCGCGGCATGGAAAATACGCCTCAAGATCCCGCACATCTGCGGAGGGAGTTCCAGCCGTGCCGGAACCGATTCACCGCCTTTGGCGGCGAGACGCGGCAGGACCTGCTGCGCGTCCTGTTGTCTCCCCCGCCTGCAGGTTCTGCGGGAGACAGGCGTGATAAAAGCCCGAAAAGAAGCGACTCGCGTCTTCTACTATCTGGCCCTGCAGGACAGTGGGATCGAAAACGTAGCGCGCCTGTTCGCAGACATTCTGCAGATCCTGAGAAACGCTCCGGACAAGAGCGGCGAGGATTGACTGCGGCTATCACAGGAGGAATACAGTTATGGATTTGTTCGAGGCCATGGAGCACCGGCATGCGGTCCGCTCCTACGAGGACCGGCCCATCGCGCCGGAGGCGAGAGAAGCACTGCTGGCGTGCATCGCCCAGTGCAACCGGGAGAGCGGGCTTCACATCCAGCTTGTTCTGGATGAGCCCAGAGGATTCGGAGGGCTTCCGGCCCACTACGGGAAGTTCTCCGGCGTAAAAAACTACATCGCGCTGATCGGAAAGAAGTCCCCGAACCTGGAGGAAGCCTGCGGGTACTACGGGGAGAAGATCGTACTGCGGGCCCAGCAGCTGGGTCTCAACACCTGCTGGGTCGCCATGACGTACAGCAAGGTCAAGACCGCCTTTCAGATCGCCCCGGGCGAGAAGCTCTGCCTGGTGATCGCGGTGGGCCACGGCACCACCCAGGGCGCCGGACACCCGGTCAAGCAGCCGGAAGAGGTGTCCAAGGCGGATTCCCCTGTGCCGGACTGGTTCCAGCGGGGCGTGCGGGCGGCGCTGCTGGCGCCCACAGCCATGAACCAGCAGAAATTTACCTTCACGCTTCAAGGCGGCAGCGTGGCCGCGAAAGCCGGAACCGGCTTTTACACCAAGGTGGACCTGGGCATTGCCAAATACCATTTTGAAATCGGGGCGGGGACCGCGCAGTTCCGCTGGGCTCCCTGACCGGGAGCCGGTCTTCCGGCAGCCTCCGGGCCTCCCGCCCCTGTCAGGAGGATTTTGATGAATATCGAAACCATACAAGCCCCGCGGGGCGCCATCGCAGTGCTCTCCGGCGGGAAGGTGCAGATCACGGACGCGGGTGCGGCCCTGGACCTGGCCATGTCCGTCCGGTATGAGACCGGCGCGTCCAGGCTGGCCATCGACAAGCGCCTGGTGTGCAGCGACTTTTTCATTCTCAGCACCGGCGTGGCGGGAGACATCCTGCAGAAGCTGATGAACTACCGGTTCAAGGCCGCCATTTACGGCGACTACTCCCACTACGCCAGCAAGCCGCTGCGGGACTTTATCCGCGAGTCCAATCATGGCAAAGACTTCTTTTTCGTGTCCACCATGAAGGAGGCCGTCCAGCGGCTGACAGACGCGGAGTGAGCAGCCCCGCGGCGGCGCAAAAGGGACGGCAGCGATTTCGCTGCCGTCCCTTTGGTTCTTCTGCGTGTTCGGTTTTCCGGGCGCTTAGGCTTTCGCCCCCCGCTGCTCCGCAATGGCCTGACGGAACATCTCCTCCGTCTGGCGGATGGACTCCTCCAGAGAGTACTGTCTGGCGTGTTCGGCATAGCGGCGCTCCATTGCCTGCCGCTCCTCCGGGTGCTCGATCCACCAGTCGATCCGCTGGGCCAGCGCGTCTGTGTCCCCGGCCGGGAACAGGCTCCGCTCATCCAGGGCGAACTGGGGCGTGGCGGACCGGGGGGAATCGGCGATCACCGGCACCAAGCCGCAGGCAAATGCCTCCATACAGCTCATAGCCTCGATCTCCGCGTCGGAGGTGTGGACGTACAGATCCGCCATGTGGAGGATCTCCAGCAGGCGGGCAGGCTCATAGAACTCCATGACGATGGGATTGGGGAGCTTCTCCGCCAGACGGCGGTATTTTTTCTCCAGCGGACCCTTTCCCGCCAGGATCACCTGGATCTCCCGGGCGTGGCGGGACTTGGCGCAGGCGTCGATCAGCTCATCCTGACGCTTTTCCCCGGCGTAGCGGCCCACCATCAGCACATTGAAGAGGCCCTGCATCCAGGGTTCCTTTTCCCGCTTGCCGTAGATGTACTCCGGGCTGATGCCGTTGGAGATCACGTGGAGCCGGGCGGTGTAGCCGTGTTGGCGGAGCTGGTTCGCAATCATATTGCTGGGGCAGTGGATGTGGGTGAACCGGTTGAAGAACGTATCCCGGAAGCGGTTGTATACAAAGTCGTTGACGCGCCTGCTGTTGCCCATGTGCAGGGTGAAGGTGATGTTCTCCGGCTGGCAGTGGAAGGCCGCCGTGTGAGGGATGCCCAGCTTTTCCACATGCTTCAGGCCCATGATGCCCAGGGGCGACGGCATCATGAAATGCACCACGTCCGCCCAGGCCGCCGCCTTTTCAAACACATGGCGGTTGGGGATGGCCAGCCGCATCCCCTGGCTGGTGATGAGATGCTCCACCACTGGAAAGAACCTCATCTGCCGCACGGCGTACTTGTAGTCCGCGGGCTTGCCGGTGGCGATGACCCGCACCTCGTTGCCGTGGTTCTTCAGCGCCTGGGCAAAACGCCGTGCGCTGATGGTGGTGCCGTTGTTCGCGTCGTCAAACTGGTCGATGACCAAAACGATCTTCATAAACGTCTGAACCGTCTTTCTTTGGTTTGGCGGCGCTTCCGCCGCTAACGGTTTAGTTTACCATGTTTTTCATCGCTTGTCCAGGGAATTTCGTCGCCTGCGGGATCTCTGAACGGACTCTGAACAACAGGCCCCGCGGCAGGTGCCGCAGGGCCTGTCTCAGGCTTATTTCTGTTTGGCCAGGGCGGACTCCAGCCCGCAGGCGAACTGGTCCGGGCAGGAGGTGCTCTTGGCACCGCAGCAGATGCCCTTCAAACGGTGGATCGCCTCCTGGGCAGGCATCCCCACCACCAGGGCGGAAATCCCCTGGAGGTTGCCGCTGCAGCCGCCCAGGACCTCCATCTTCTGGATGATGCCGGCGTCATCCACCTCCACGCGCATCTCCTGGGAGCAGACGCCCCGGGGACGGAACGTATACGTCATGGTCGAAATCTCCTCTTTTCATGATATTGCCCGTTTAGGATATCACATCCCGCCGGGAATGGCAAGAGGCGGCACAATTTGAAGAAGGGGGGGAATCCTCCGTCATTTCAGCGGAACATGCGGCGGTTCCTTTCCGTTCCCCAACTGTCAGGGTCCACTCCTGCCGTTTCGGATTTCAGGCAAAGCGCGATGCAAGCACAGCCATGATAGATACCAGCAGCAGGCCGCTGCACAAAGCCAGTATTACCAACATTGCTTTTCTGAGCTTTCTATTTGCCTTGACGGCTCTGTCTATCCGGTCCGAAAAGATCAGAAGGAAAAAAGCAGGAATCAGAAACCACCAGTATATCTGCATGTAATTTGCCTCCTGCCCAATCCGCCGAATGGGTCTTGCCCGTCCGGGAAACCTGTATTTTTTATTTTATCAGATCATCTGATCCGGATCAAGGCCGCCTGGCGAAGGCGGCAGCGTTTGCGTCATCATCAGTTATCTCGAAAAGAGACTGCAGGCGGGATAAAGAATCCCGGCTTGACAATATCGATATTCGATGATATAGTGGTCTCAAAGCAATAACGATATTCGATAGTAGGAGGCGGCAGCGCCATGGCCCGGGGAAAATTTCAGACCCTGACCGAGCAGATGTTCTACATTCTCCTGTGCCTGCGGCAGGAGCGGTGCGGCGCCGACGTGATGGCCTGGGTCGCAGAGGCCACGGGCAGCCGGGTGGCGGTGGGCCCGGGGACGCTGTACAACCTGCTGGAGCAGTTTTTGCAGGCTGGGTACATCCGGGAGACGAAGGTGGAGGGCCGGAAGCGGAGCTATGTGCTCACCCCCATTGGGCGGGAAGCCCTGGAGGCAGAGGCCCGGCGGCTGCGGCAGCTGACGGCGGATTATGAACGGCTGATGGAATCGGAAGGAGGCGCCCCATGAAGCACACAAAGCGGGAGTGGATGCCCCTGTACAGCTTTTTGGACCGGAAGCGGGTCACAGACCATCTGGCAGACATGGCCGCCAGGGGCTGGATGCTGGACCGGCTGGGGACCTGGTCCTGGCACTACCGGCGGACAGAGCCGAAGCAGCTCCGGTTCGCCGTCACCTTTTTCGCCGGGGCCGGGCGGTTCTCTCCCGCTCCGGCGGCGGGGCTGGACACCTTTCAGGACTACTGCGCCCAAGCCGGGTGGCACCGGGCGGCCAGCTCCGACCAGGTACAGGTGTTTTACAGCGAGGATCCGGCGGCCGTTCCCATCGACACCGACCCGGCGGCGGAGCTGGAGAACATCCGACGGAGCATTGGAAAGCCCATGATGCGCAATTACCTGGCGCTGCTGCTCCTCTGCCTGCTGGAAGTCGCGTTTCAATGCTACCAGATTTGGACGGATCCCGTGGACACCCTGGCCAGTCCCACTGCCCTACTGGCGGCCACAGCCTACCTGCCGCTGCTGGTGCTGACGCTGGCAAGCCTGCTGCTCTACCGCCGCTGGCAGCGGCGGGCCGAGGCCGCCGTCGAGGCGGGGCTGCCCCTGCCGGACCTGCGGAGTGCCCGGGGGCTTGGCATTCTGGTGTTGATGTGGTCCGGACTCCTGATTGCAGGCTTGTTTGCCTCCATAAGCCGGTCCACCGGGATGGTCATACTGACCATCGGGATGGTATTGTTCTTCGCACTGGTCTATTTTCTGGCCAACGCCGCCCGGAAGGCTCTCCAACGGCTGCGGTGCCCGCCCTGGGCCAACCTCCTGGTAATCGTAGGAATCTGCATCGCCATGTTTGCGGGCGGGACAACAGGTCTGTTCGCCCTCATGATACGCAATGCCGGTTCCGGCTGGTTGGAGGACCATCCGCCGGTGGAGACCTACACCGCCCACGGCATGACTTGGTCCGTCTACGCCGATCCCATCCCCCTGCGGGTGGAGGACCTGATCGATATCGACTATGACGGCTGGTCCACGGAGGCGGATGTGGAGTGGTCCCCCTTGGCCGCCCACGGGGAGTACCGGCAGGACGCCCGGCTGGGGGACGGAGACCTGCCGGAGCTGCGCTATGAGATCGTCACGGTGAAGCTTCCTTTCCTCTATGGCCTGTGCAAGCGTGATTTCATCCAGTGGGTGGAGCGGGACAACGATCAGCTGCCCATGGAGTATTGGGAGGAGTACCTCACCGTGACTGCCGCCCCCTGGGGTGCGGAGGAGGTTTTCCAGCGGTACTCCGGTGCAGAGCCGGTGAACCAATTCCTGCTGTGCTGGCCGGACCGGATGGCAGAGGTCAAGCTGCCCTGGGACTGGCGCTTGACGGCAGACCAGATGGCTGTCATCGGAGAAAAGCTCCTGTACGCCTGACAACAGCCGGGAGAGGATACCCTCTCCCGGCTGGTTTTCTGTCTGTTTTCTTACGCTCTCCGGTCCTTCCGCTGCTCCAGCACCAGGCGGTCGGCGATCATGGCGATGAACTCGCTGTTGGTGGGCTTGCCCTTGGCATTGGAGACGGTGTAGCCGAAATACTTCTGCAGCGTCTCCAGATCGCCCCGGTCCCAGGCCACCTCGATGGCGTGGCGGATGGCCCGCTCCACGCGGGAGGGCGTGGTGGAAAACCGCTTGGCCACCTCCGGATACAGCACCTTGGTGACGGCGTTGATCACATCCATGTCGTCCACGGCGATCATGATGGCCTCCCGCAGGTACTGATAGCCCTTGATGTGGGCGGGCACACCGATCTCATGGATAACAGAGGTCACCAGATTCTTCAGCTCCGCCGGGTGTTCCTCCACCGGGGCACCCCGGCTGAACAGCGCCCGCATCCGATCCAGCAGGGCGTTCTCCTCCACGGGCTTTGTCAAAAAGTAGCTGGCTCCCAGATCCACAGCCTCCGACACCACGCTGTCGCTGCAGAAGGCGGAGATTAGGATAACCTTGGGGACCTTCCCCTCCTGCTCCCGCAGCTGCTTGAGTACGCCGAAGCCGTCCAGCCCCGGCAGGACCACATCCATCAGAATCAGGTCCGGCGCTTCCTCACGCGCCAGGCGCAGGGCCTCCGTCCCGTCTCCCACAGACCCCACCACCGAAAACTCCTCTGTCTCGTCTATGATCTTCCGCACAAGGGTGCGGAATTCCTCATTGGCATCTGCCAGCAATACAGTTCTTCTGATGTCCATGTCTTCCCCTGTCCTCTTTCCACAATTTTCGTTTACCAGGCACAAATGCTTCAGAGCAGGCCCCCTCTCCCTGCCGGAAAAAAGTGGGCGCTCCTGTTTACGACGGATTCATGAAGCTTCAAATCGCGTTTTCTATAAAGTAGCATAAACGGACACGATTTGCAACAAGAAACTGTAAATAACTTCCAAGAATCATTCGACACTTTCTGCGCCGCGCCTCCTAACTCATTGTGCCGCAAGGGGTGCAGAGTCTCCCGGCAGCAGTGGCTTCCCTTTTGGACGGGGCCGTGGTACAATGGAGCCATCTCAAGAGAAAGGATGAGACATGTGACGCTGCTGGAGGAATTAGAAGCGTATCGCCCCTGGAATGACCAGGAGGAACGGGACCGGGCGGAACTGCTGCGGCGGCTGCGGAGCGGCGAGGCGCTTTACACCCGGGACAACGCTGCCGGGCACCTGACGGCCTCCGCCTGGGTGGTGAGCCCGGACCTGACACAGGTGCTGATGGCGTACCACAACCTCTACGACTCCTGGTCCTGGCTGGGCGGCCACGCGGACGGGGACCGGGATCTGCTGGCGGTATCCATGCGGGAAGTCCGGGAGGAGAGCGGACTCACGGCGGTGCGTCCGGTATCGCCCCACATTTACTCTCTGGAAATCCTCACTGTGGACGGCCACGAGAAGCGGGGCGCCTACGTCTCCTCCCACCTGCATCTGAATGTGACCTACCTGCTGGAGGCAGACCCGGCGGCCCCCGTGCGCCGGAAGCCGGATGAGAACAGCGCTGTGGCCTGGTTCGGTCTGGAGGAGGCGGTGGCCGCCTCGTCGGAGCCCTGGTTCCGGGAGCGCATTTACAGGAAGCTCAACGCCAAGCTGGCGCTGTTCTCCGGGGAACAGGGGATGTAACACCTCTGCAGCTCAGGGGCCATGTGCGTCTGCGTTGCTTGCCGCAACGGCGGTTCCCCTGGTAGAATGATCCCGGAAAGGAGGCAACGCAATGCTTGCAGAGAATTTGAAGGCCCTGCGGAAGGCCAAGGGCCTCTCCCAGGAGGAGCTGGCCGCCCGACTCCATGTGGTGCGGCAGACCGTCTCCAAATGGGAAAAAGGCCGGTCCGTGCCGGACGCGGACCTGCTGATCCGGCTGGCGGAGGAGCTGGACACCACCTCCGCGGCTCTGCTGGGGCCGGAGGTCCCGCCAGAGGCGGAGCGCGGCGGAACAGCGGAGCAGCTGGCCCGCATCGCCGAGCAGCTGGCGGTGAAAAACCGCCGGGCCCGGCGGATCTGGAGGATCGTGGCCGGGGTGCTGATCGCCTTTGTGATGGTCAATTTATTGTTGATTCTATTGAACTTTGCGGCGTTCCGCAGTTTCCAGGCGGAGGCCGAATCCACTGTCCAAGCGCAGGAACTCCCGCGCGGAGAGTCGTAAATCTGTATTGTAAAAAATTCCGGGGCGGCGGGAAGCAAAATGCTTCCCGCCGCCGCTGTCTGCCTGGGAGACCATGTCAGGCCACGGGTTCTTCTGAGAAATCTCCCGCTGCCAGCATAGTTTCCACCAAAATTCCATACCCTTTGCTTGGATCGTTCAGCAGGACGTGCGTCACCGCACCGGCGAATTTTCCGTCTTGCAGGATCGGGCTGCCGGACATACCTTGGACGATGCCGCCTGTGGCGGCCAGAAGCTCCGGGTCCGTCACAGAGATCACCAGGTCCCGGCCGTCTGCTGCATTCTCTACAACCTGTAAAATTTCCACATCATATTCCTGAACGGCATCACCCTCCACATTAGAGAGGATGGTGGCAGGACCGGCGTGGACTTCCCCGGCGGCCACAACCGGCATGGGATCGCCCAGCCGCTCGGTGAATTCGCCGGGGTCCAGCGTGCCGAAGACGCCGCTGGTGGTGTTGGCGTACAGATCACCCAAATCTGTGGCCAGGTCGAAATCCCCCCGCAGCTCACCGGCCTCTCCGATGGCACCCTTCTTCACCGCTTTCACGGTGGAGGGCAGAATGGATCCGGAGGCAAAGGGCATCAGGAGCGCCGTGTCGGCGTCCGTGATCCCGTGACCCAGAGCGCCGAAGGCGCCGCTTTCCGGGTCGTAATACGTCATGGTGCCGATGCCGGCCATGCTGTCCCGAATCCAGGCCCCAATGCAGTAGGCGCCCTTCTCGTTCTGTTCCGGGGAAACAGAGAGCGTCACGCTCCCGCCTTCCCGGCGGACCTGCAGGTCGGTGGCCGTCTCCCCATTCTCCTGGAGCAGGGATTGGAACTGCTCTGAGGAGGTTACGGAGACGCCGCCGCATTTGACGATGATGTCGCCGGTCTGCAGGCCGCAGTCATCCGCGGGCGTGCCGCTCTCCGGCGCCTTCACCACCATCACCCCGCGGGCAAAGAGCTTGATGCCCACCGTGTGGCCCACGGGGACCAGCATCCGGGCGGAGGTGTCCTGGTCCGCGCCGCCGGCCGTCACACCGGCAGCGCGCGCCGGCATGGCCGCGCACAACAGCAATGCCAAGACCAGCGCCGCTCCGCCCCGCAGCACGTGTCTCGCTTTTTGAAATGGTCCATACATGAAATCACCCCTTTCCGAAACGCGGCCGGCAAATCCGCTGATCTGCCGGCGAGATTATCATCTGCCGCAGACGGAAAAACACGCCTTGCAAAATGCGGAAGCAGCCCCATGGCAGGCTTTGACTGTGCCGCCGCGGCGGCAAAAAAACAGGACCCGCAGGCAAATACCCGCAGGTCCTGGAAAAAATCGTTCAATCCCGCTTATTGAAAATTTTGAAAATATCCTCGAAAGGGTCATCCTCCGGCTCCTCCGGCTTGGGCACGTCCTCTTCCTTCAGGGGCATGGGCTCCGCCGCGGCGCTCTGCTGGCCCGCGGCCCCCGCCTGGATGGGCGGCACCTTGGGCAGCTGCTCCGGCACCTTGTCAAAGCCGGTGGCGATGACGGTGACCCGGATCTCGTCGTCCAGCGTCTCGTCGAAGGTGGCGCCGAAGATGGTGAGCGCATCGGGATGGACCGCCGCCTGGACCAAGCTGGCGGCCTGTTCCACCTCCTCCAGACCGATGTCCATGGAGCCGGTGACATTGATGAGCACGCCCTTGGCCCCCTCGATGGAGGTCTCCAGCAGGGGGCTGGAAATGGCCATCTTGGCGGCCTCCTCGGCCTTGCCCTTGCCGGCGGCCCGACCCACGCCCATGTGGGCCATGCCGGCGTTCTTCATGATGGCGGTGACGTCCGCGAAGTCCAGGTTGATGAAGCCGGTATCCCGGATCAGGTCGGAGATGGACTGCACCGCCTGGCGCAGCACGTCGTCCGCGATCTCGAAGGCGTTTGCAAAGGTGATCTTCTGGTCCGTGGCGTGCTTCAGCCGCTCGTTGGGGATGATGACCAGGGAGTCCACCTTGTCCTTCAGCTCCGCGATGCCGGCCTCTGCCTGCTGCATCCGCCGGCGGCCCTCAAACCCGAAGGGCTTGGTGACCACCGCCACGGTGAGGATGTCCATCTCCTTGGCGATCTCCGCCACGATGGGGGCGCCGCCAGTGCCGGTACCGCCGCCCATGCCAGCAGTGATGAACACCATATCCGTGTCCTCCAGTGCCTTGGCGATCTGGTTGCGGCTCTCCTCCGCGCTCTTGCGGCCCACCTCGGGGTCGGATCCGGCGCCCTGACCGTGGGTCAGCTTTTCGCCGATCTGGATCTTATAGGTGGCGCTGGATACGTTCAGCGCCTGCTTGTCGGTATTGACCGCCACAAAGTCCACGCCCTTGGTGCCGCTGCGGACCATGCGGTTGACCACATTGTTGCCGCCGCCGCCCACGCCGATGACCTTGATATTGACAACGGTATCGGGACCGGTCTCCAATCCAAATGCCATATAGTGGTGCCTCCTACTATCGTTTGTGTAAAAAGGGAGGATCGTCCCTTTGGATTCACAATATCCTGTATCTCATAACATTTAGTTTATTGTATGACACTTTCGCCCTCTGGTCAAGAGTCCATCGGGCTTTTCCCTCAGATTTTTGTCCGGAAAAAGGAGGGGCGGCGGTCCGTCCCCCCTGTCTCGGCAATCTTCTGCCAAATCCGCCACTCTCAGTCCAGCGTGAGGATCGGCGGATTCAGGTCCAGGCGGATGCTGCCTGTCTGGTTACTCTCCAGCTTGCTGATTCCCGCCTCCAGGATCTGCAGCATCCGGTCATAGTCCGCGTTGTACTCCATCTCCACAGAAAAGCGGCCGGCGTAGTCCATGGTCAGCCGGGACAGATCGTCCAGGTGGATGGCATCCACCCGGTCCGTCAGGCCCGCGGCGTCCAGCGCCGCCAGCAGCGCCAGCAGACTGGTCTGCTGATTGGCGAACTCTGTGGACAGGGCGATGTCCGTGCCCACCGAGGGGGCCAGCAGCTCACAGCCGTCGATCACCGCATAGTCCCCAGCTTGAGACGCCGGCAGCTGCTCCACGATCTTGCCCTTGGGACTCAGCAGCCAGGCGCTGCCGTCCTGGATCACCGCCAGGGGTGTACCGCACTCCGCCACATCGATCAGCAGAGTGTCCGGCAGCTCCCGCCGGATGCGGATGTCCTCAATGTCGATGTAGGGCAGTTGCTCCGCGATGCTGCGGGCGGCCTCGTACTTGTTCAGCAGAAAGAGGTTGTCGCCCAGCTGGATACCGCTGGCCTCGATCACGTCCTTTTCGGTGTACCGCTCAGTCCCCGTGACCTCGATGGTGTCCACCCGGAAGAACAGCGTCAGGGCCATCACCACGGCCGCGCAGATCACCAGCACGGACAGCAGCTTATAGAGGAAGCCGAAGTTTCCCCTCCTGCGCCGCCGGTTGGAATGTCTGCGTCTGGCCATGTCGTCTCTCCTACCCGTTTTCTGTCTCTTCCACGCGCACCGCGTCCGCCCCCAGAGCCCGCAGGTCCCGGGCCAGGTCTTCGTAGCCCCGGTCGATGTGGCAGATCTGGGAGACACGGGTCTCCCCCTCCGCCGCCAGAGCCGCCACGCACAGGGCCGCCCCGCCCCGCAGATCCGTACACCGCACTGGCGCGCTGTGAAGCCGCTCCACACCCGTGACCACCGCCACCCGGCCGGATACCCGGATGCTGGCCCCCATGCGGATCAGTTCGTCCACATGGCGATAGCGGTTTTCAAAGATGTTCTCCTCAAATACCGTGGCGCCTCGGCTGCGCAGCAGTGCCGCCATCAGCACCGCCTGCGCGTCCGTTGGAAAGCCGGGGTAGGGCGCCGTCTGCACCGGCCCCACGGCCCGCAGCCGCTCCCGGCACAGAGCCCGGATGCCTCCGCTGTCTGCCGTGACCGTGCAGCCCGCCTCCCGCAGGGCGGCGGTGACTGTGGACAGGTGCCCCTCCTCCGCGCCCCGGAGATAGATGTCCCCGCCGGCAGAGGCCGCCGCGCAGAGGTAAGTAGCCGCCGCGATCCGATCCGGCATGACCCGGTACGTACAGCCGTGGAGGTCCTGCCCGCCCTCTATGGACACGGCGGAGCTCCCCGCCCCGGACACCCGAGCCCCGCAGGCGTTCAGGAAGTTCTGCAGGTCCACCACCTCCGGCTCCCGGGCGGCGTTGGAGATCACCGTGACGCCCTCCGCCCCGCAGGCGGCCAGCATCAGATTCTCCGTGGCCCCCACGGATGGCATCCGCAGCACCACTTCCCGGCCCCGCAGCCGGTCCGCCCGGCAGTGGAGGAAGCCGCCCTCCTCCCGGATCTCCGCCCCCAGGTCCCGCAGGCCCGCAAGGTGGAGGTCGATAGGCCGGGGGCCCAGCTCGCACCCGCCGGGGTAGCTCAGGTCCGCCTGCCCGCACCGGGCCAGGATCGCCCCCAGGAAAATGGCGGAGGAGCGCATCTCCCGCATGAGTACATCCGAAATCTCACAGCGGCGCAGGGCGGTGGTGTCCACCGCCAGGGCATCCGCCTCCCAATGGGCGTCGCAGCCCAGATGCCGCAGGATGCGGATGGAGGCGTCCACATCCCGCAGCCGGGGGCAGCCCAGCAGCGCCACCTGCCCCCTTGCCAACAGCGTGGCCGCCAGAATGGGCAGGACGCTGTTCTTGGCCCCCTGGATCGTGACCTCTCCCTCCAGGCGGCGGCCGCCTCGCACCGACAAAAGCTGGCTCATATCCGTTCCCCTCCGAATCCAGAATGGTTCAACAGTCCATCCTATGGCCGGCGGGGTTTCGTGGTTACTGGCAGATTTCCAGCACGGTTTGATAAATTCGCTCTGTGGCGTCCCGGATTCCCAGGGCGGACATGGCCCGCTCCATGGAGGCCCGGCGCGCTCCGTCATGAAGGATGCCGCAGGCCGCCTGGAACAGCGCCTGACCGGAGCAGTCCTTCTCCAGCAGCACCGCGGCACCGCCGGCGTTTTCCAGGACCCTCGCGTTTTTTTCCTGGTGGTTGTTGGTGACATAGGGGGACGGCACGATCAGCGCCGGGACCCCCAGTGCCGTCAGCTCGCTGATGGTGGAGGCCCCCGCCCGGCAGAGCACCAGATCCGCCGCCCGCATGACGGCGGCCATATCATAGATGTACTCCCGCACCTGCAGCGCCGGGTGGTCCGCCAGGTCCACCCCCTTCTCCTGCAGCAGCTTCAGCAACACCGGATAGCCATCCTTTCCGGCGCCGTGGATGTGGTGGAAAGGTTCCTTGGCCGCCTCCAGCGCCAGGAAGTCCGCCATCTGCCGGTTCATGCCCGAGGCCCCCAGGGACCCCCAGAAGGACACAAGCAGGGGCCGGCCGTCTTCCACGCCCAGGCGGCGCTTGGCCTCTGCCTTCGTCAGATGGAAGAAGTCCCGCCGCACCGGCGTACCGGTGACGATCACCTTCTCCGGGTGGCGGTAGTGCTCCCGGCAGGCCTCAAACCCCACCATGATCCGGTCCGCGAAGGGCTCCAGCATCTCCGTGGTGAGGCCGGGCACCATGTTGGACTCGTGAACGGCCGTGGGGATCCCCGCCTTGGCAGCGGCCTTCACCATAGGGAAGCTGGCGTATCCCCCCGTTCCGATGACCACGTCCGGCCGGAACTGCCGCAGAATGGCCCGGGCCTCTCCGGGCGCCCGAAGGAGGTTCCCCACAGAGACCAGGTTGTGCCGGATCTCCCGAGGCTTGAAGGACCGGTGGAAGCTGGAGATGTGGACGGTGCGGAAGTCGTATCCCGCCTTGGGGATCAGGTCCTTCTCCAGTCCCCGCTCCGCTCCCACGAACAAAAATTCTGTCTCCGGGTCCTTTTCGCGCATCAGCTGGGCCAGCGCGATAGCCGGGTTCACGTGCCCGGCCGTGCCGCCGCAGGTGAAGATCACCTTCTTCAATGATGCTTCCACTTTGCTGCACTCCAATCGAAAGATATGAGATAAAAGTGAAGGGAGAAGAGATTCGGTGTCCGGCACAGCCGGACATTTTGAGATTCCGCCTTTATCTCTTATCTTTTATCTCTTAACTCCTATCTGGGTCGTACTACCCCGCCTTTGTAGGCTTCATCTGCCGGGATACCGACAGGACGATGCCCATCTCCGCCAGCTGGATGGACAGCGCCGTGCCGCCATAGCTGAAAAACGGCAGGGAGATGCCGGTGGTGGGCAGCAGGCCCGTCACCACGCCGATGTTCAAAAAGGTCTGAAGGCCCACCAGGGTCATGACGCCCACCACCATCAGGCTGCCGAACCGGTCCCGGGCATGGAGGGCGATCCAGAAGCCCCGGAGAATCAGCGCCGCGAACAGCAGCATGATAACGGTGGCGCCAATCAGGCCCAGCTCCTCGCAGACGATGGCGAAGATGAAATCGTTGTGCTCCTCCGGCAGATAGAGAAACTTCTGGCGGCTCTTCCCCAGGCCCACGCCCCACAGCCCGCCGGAGCCGATGGTGATGAGGCTCTGGCGCAGCTGGTAACCGGCTCCCTGGGGATCCAGCCAGGGGTTGTGCCACATCTCGATGCGGGAGGCGTTGTAGCCGATCACGCCCAGCACCAGATACAGCAGCAGTCCGGCTGCACCCATAGCCAGCCCCACCCATCTCCAGTGGATGCCGCCCACCAGCATCATCACCGCGCCGGCGCCCATGATGAGGATGGCGCCGGAGAGGTGGGGCTCGATGCCCACCAGGGCTGCCAAGACAATCAGCAGCACCGCATAGGGGGCGATGCCGTAGCGGAACGTCTGCATACGGTCCTTTTTCTTGGAGATGCTGTCGGCAAAATAGATCACCACCGCCAGCTTTGCGATCTCCGAGGGCTGGAACTGCAGCGAAGTACCTGGAATGCCCAGCCAGCGGGTGGCGTTGTTCCGGGTAATGGCCAAGGGGTTGCCCGGAACAATCACCAGGATCAGCAGAATGACGGCCAGATACAGCAGCGGCTTTGCAAGACCGCGGAACCGCTGATAGTTGATCTTGCCAATGAAGAGCATGGCCGCCACGCCCATGATGGCGAACACGCCCTGGCGGATAAAGTAGGACATGGGGTTCTGGCCGTCCGTCTCGTAATAGGCGGAGGGGAAGCTGGCGGACAGCAGCATCACCAGGCCCACGCCGGTCAACAGCATCACCAGGATGAAGAAGGGCAGGTCAATGGGCCCCTTGGCCAATTCCCGGCTCTCCTGCTCCAGCTCCCGCCGGCGCTGCTGGCGCTCCTGCCGGGCCAGGGCCTCTTCCCGACTCATGGGTCGCCGGCGGGCCGCCGGGGCTTTTTTCTGCCGTACCATACTGCTTCCCTCCTCTCGGGGTCTGTGGATCTTGCCGCGCTCCGCAGCGGGCCGGCGCAGAGTGCTCAGAATCGTCCCTGGACGCCCAGATAGGCCAGGACGCAGCCCGCCAGCGTCACCAGGGAGAATACCGCCACCAGCTTTGCCTCACTCCAGCCGGAGAGCTCCAGGTGGTGGTGCAGGGGGGCCATCTTGAAGAACCGCTTGCCGTGGGTCAGCTTGAAGTAACCCACCTGGATAATATCGGACAGCGTCTCCAGAATGTAGATGATGCCTACGGGGATCAACACCAGGGGCATATCGAACACAAAGGCCAGGGCTGCCACCGCGCCGCCCAGAAACAGGCTGCCGGTGTCCCCCATGAACACCTTGGCAGGGTGGTGGTTATAGACGAAGAAGGCCGCCAGCCCTCCCGCCATAGCCGCCGGGAACAGAGCCTGGATGCCGTAGGTGCTCCAGAGGACGCCGGCTACGGTGAAGAACGCCATCACCACAAAGGTGACGCTGGCAGCCAGCCCGTCGATGCCGTCGGTCAGATTCACAGCGTTGACGCAGCCCACAATGACGAAGGCCGCGAAGATCAGATACACGATCCAGTTGATGGTAAAGCTCATGTTCAGGAAGGGGATATACAGGTCGTTGGTCAGCAGGCCCTCGTACCGCATCAGCACCAGGAACACCACCGCCGCCGCCAACTGAAGGATGAACTTCTGCCGGGCCGTCAGTCCCTCGTTCTGGTGCTGGCGGACCTTGCGGTAGTCGTCCACAAAGCCGATCAGGCCGAAGATCAGGGCGAAGAGATACACGTAGAGGTGCCAGAACACCCCCTCCAGCATGAAGCTCCACCCCAGGATGAACACGGTGACGCCCGCGCCCAGGATGAACATGATGCCGCCCATGGTGGGCGTGCCGGCCTTGGACTTGTGCCACGTGGGTCCGTCCTCCCGGATCTCCTGGCCGGCCTTCAGCTTGCGCAGCTCCGGGATGAGAAATCTGCCGATGAGCAGCGTCAGCACAAAGCTGACGGCCGCCGCGATCAAAGAAAGTGTCATATATCCGTCTCCCTCTCCTTCGCCGGGCACAGCCCCGGCCCTTTGGTACGTTCCTGATTCCAGCGGTTCTCCGGCGGCCGATCCTCCGCCGGATGTCCCGCCGTATCCCATTGTCCATGCGGCGCCGCCCACGGCTGACCGCCGCATTTCACGCGGACCGCCCGAAGTGAATTCAGCCGATTTCAAGGGTTCGCCTGCGGCAAACCGCTTGACGCCGGACGCCCGGCGGTCACTTCCCCGCCAAGTGCTCCGCCACGATCTCCCGTTCGTCCATGTGGTGCTTCTCGTGGTTCACGCCCCACAAAATCTCCGATTTTGTGGGGACCCCGCATTTGACTCAAATCGCCCGAAGTGAATTCAGCCGATTTCAAGGGTTTGCCTGCGGCAAACCGCTTGACGCCGGACGTCCGGCGGTCACTTCCCCGTCAAGTGCTCCGCCACGATCTCCCGTTCGTCCATGTGGTGCTTCTCGTGGTTCACTTCCTGGTAGGTCTCGTGGCCCTTGCCGCACAGGGCGATCACATCGCCGGGCTGCGCGTGGTCCATCGCCCAGTGGATGGCCTCCACCCGGTCGCAGATCACCTGGTAGGGGGTGCCGCTGCCCTCCAGGCCCGGCAGGATGTCGGCGATGATGGCCTCCGGGTCCTCGGTCCGGGGGTTGTCGGAGGTCACCACCACAAAGTCCGCCAGCTCCGCCGCCACGCTACCCATGATAGGCCGCTTGGTCCGGTCCCGGTCGCCGCCGCAGCCGAACAGGGCCACGGTGCGTCCCTTGGCAAAGCCCTTCACGGTGCGAAGAATATTCTCCAGACTATCCGGCGTGTGGGAGTAGTCGATCAGGACCGTGTAGTCCTTTCCCGGCGTGGGGACCACTTCCACCCGCCCCTTCACATGGGGAACTGCAGCCAGCACCCGGGCGCTCTTTTCCAGAGGAACGCCCAGAGCCAGAGCCGCACCCAGCACATCCAGCGTATTATATACCATAAACCCGCCGGGAATGCCAACTTTGATGGGCGTGCGGCTATCCTTTGTCACCGCATCGAAGGCGATGTGGTCCGCCGCAAGGGTGATATGCTCCGCCCGCAGGTCTGCCGCGGCGTGCTCTGCATAGAAGTACTGCCGACATGCGGCGTTTTGCAGCAGCCGCTCTGTCCAGGGATCGTCGGCGTTGCAGACGCCCACGTCGCAGTTCTGGAACAGGATGGCCTTGGCGTCGCAGTAGGCTTCCATGGTCTTGTGGAAATCCAGGTGGTCCTGGGTCAGGTTGGTGAAAATGCCCACCGCGTAGTGGATACCGTACACCCGATCCAGCGCCAGAGCGTGGGAGGATGCCTCCATCACCACATGGGTGCAGCCGGCGGAGCGCATCCGGGCAAACAGCTCTTGGAGCTCCAGGGACTCCGGTGTGGTACGCTCAGTGGGCACCACCTCGTCGCCGATCAGATCCTGGTTGGTGCCGATCAGGCCCACCTTGGCCCCCAGCTCCTGTTCCAGGATGGCCTTGAGCAGATAGGTGGTGGTGGTCTTGCCGTTGGTGCCGGTGACGGCCACCATGGTCATGCTGTCTGCCGGATGGCCGTAATAGTTGGCGGCCATCACCGCCAGGGCCCGGCGGGAGTTCTCCACCAGGACATAGGGCACGGAGCTGTCCTCCGGCGGTCGCTCACACACCACCGCGGCGGCTCCCGCCGCCACGGCCTTTCCGATATAGGCGTGGCCGTCGGTGGCAAAGCCGGTCATGGCCACGAAGACGTCCCCGGGTGCCGTGGTCCGGGAATCATAGCTGATACGGGTGATCTCCATCTCCATGTCCGCGGTGGCGGACCGCAGGGAGAGCCCTGCCAGCAGCGTTTTCAAATGCATTGTATGCACACCCCTTTTGTTCAGTCTGGCAGCAGTTTGCCGTCCCTCATTATAAACAAGGGGATTTGCAAAGTATACGGAGGAAGGTGCCAAAAACCATGCAGAACCTGCTTTCTCAATCCAGGACAGAGTTGTCGCCGAACTGGACGGTCACCACCGTACCCGCCGCCACCTCCGTGCCCGCAGGGAGAGACTGGGTAATGGCGTAGACATTGCCGGAGCTGGCTGTGGTGGTACCGGTGACCTTCATGATAAGTCCGGCGTTGGTGATGGCCTTGTTGGCCTCTGAGGCGCTCTTCCCCACCACATTGGGCACGGTGCAGGGGGTGTCCGGCTTCTCCTGCCCCAGGTAGAGGATGATGGAGGCATTTCCCGGCACGATGGCGCCGCCGGCGGGGGTCTGGTCGGTGACCGTGTCCCCGTCCCCCACAGTGCGGAAGGTGAAGCCCAGGTCAGCCAGCCGATCTTCAGCGGCCTCCCTGGTCTGTCCCACCACATTGGGAACCGTGGTGTCAGCGCCCACCAGCTCCTCGGCGGTGTAATCCGGCTCAACGCCCAGCAGAGGCAGGATCTCGCTCATGATCTGGCTGGCCACCGGGGCCACCATGGTGCCGCCGAACACGGCGGTGCCGGTCGTGCGGCTGGGAGTGTCCATGGTCAGCAGCATGATGTACTGTGGGTCGTCCGCCGGGGCGAAGCACATAAAGGACACCACCACGTCCTTGGTGCCGGTTTTATCCGCAGTGCCGGTCTTGCCGCCGATGCGGTAGCCCGTCACCTGTCCGTTGCGGCCGCCGCCGTCGGACACCACCCACTCCAGGCACTCCCGCACCTTGGCGGAGGTCTCCTCACTGATGACCTGCCGCACCGCTGTGGTCTCGTGCTGACTGAGGATGTTGCCCTCGTCGTCCAGCACCTGTTCTACCAGATAGGGGGTATACAGATAGCCGCCGTTGATGGTGGCTGCCTGGGCCCGGATCAGCTCCAGGGGCGTGACGTTGAAGGTCTGTCCGAAGGAGTAGGCCGCCAGGGAAACCACGTTGGAGTTGAAGCTGTCCTCATTGGCAAAGATGCCTTCCGCCTCCGCAGGCAGGTCGATACCGGTGGTCTCCATGAGGCCGAAGGACTTCAGATAGCGGTAGTATGCCTCCGTGCCGATCTTCAGGCCCATGGTGACGAAGGCCGGGTTGCAGGAGTTGCCGGTAGCCACCTTCAGGGTCTGGGTGCCGTGGCCGGCCCGCTTGGAACAGTTGATGGCTTTTCCCCAGCCCTCCACGTGGATGGAGCCGGTGCAGGTGAAGGTGGTGTTCATGTTCACCACGCCCTCCTCCAGGGCCGTGGCCAGCGTGATGGGCTTGAAGGTGGAGCCGGGCTCGTAGGTGTCCTGATAGCACTTGTTCCGCCACTGCTTGAACTGGATGGTGGCCCGGGCATTCGCCAGCGCCTGATTGTACGCCTCCTCCGTCTCGTAGGTGCTGCGGTTCTGCTGGATCTCCGCCAGAGCGGCATCCAATTCCGCCTGAAGTCCCTCAGTATAGATGGTGGAAAAGTCTCCCGGATCATAGTTGGGATAGGAGGCCATGGCCACAATGCCGCCGGTGTTCACGTCCATGACGATGCCGGTGCCGCCGTTGGCCGCGTCGTACTTATCCAGCATACTCTCCAGGCCCTTTTCCAGGGCGTACTGGACGTTGGTGTCCAGAGTCAGCACCAAGCTGCTGCCATTCTCCGCATCAAACATCTGCTCGCCGCCGCTGAACAACAACGGCGTGCCGTTTACGTTGGTAGGCGTGATGGTCAGTCCAGTGCTGCCGCTGAGCACGTCATCATAGGACGCCTCCAGCCCGTAGGCGCCCATATTGTTGGCATTGACGAACCCTATCACATTGCCTGCTAGAGAGCCGAAGGGATACAGCCGCTTGGTGTCCGGCGTCAGGGAGATGCCTTGGAGCCGGGTGGGCCGCCCGCCGGTAGAGATGAGAACGGTGTTGCCGTCCTCGTCCACCGTGGTAAGCTGGTTCCCCTCATCGTCGATCTCTCCGTTGATGAACCGGCGGACCTCGTCGGCCACGTCCTGGTCTACCTTCTTTTTGACCTTCCAGTATCGGTTGGCGGTGTTCTCCAGGTGCTCCAGGATGGTCTCCTCCTCCACATCCAGAATGCGGCTGAGGCCCCGGGCGATATACGCCTGGTCCAGCACCTCCGGCGCTGTGTAAGGCGCTCCCTTCTCGGCAGCCTCCTCGGCCGCATCCTGGATCTTCTGCTCCTGGGACTCTACAAAGTCCTGGACGCCACCGGGATCCAGCAAGACTGTCTCCGTGGAGTAGGAGATGGCCATGATCTCGCCGTTTTTGTCGTAGATCGTCCCCCGGGAGGCGCTGATGACCATGCTGTCGGTCTGCTGGCCCACCGCCTCGGCCTTCAGTTCGTCGTGCCGGTTGATCTGCAGATCGTACAGCTTCCAAAACAGCACTGTGAAGGAGGCCACACCCAACAGCAGCATGATGAGCATCGTCCTGCCCCGGATTACCTGGTTCGCCCGGCGGGCGGCGTCGCTCTTTCTTCTGGGTCTGTCCGTCATGCCTGTTCTCCTTTCGGAACGCCGGGGCCGCTTCCCCCGTCCATACGCAATACCAAAGCAAGGAGTAAGAAGGCCCCCTTCTTACTCCCCACCGTTCGCTTCATTATAGTGCGGCCGTCACTCGAAATATTCCACCACGGCGTAGATCCCGTGGTTCAGCGAGGTCAGCAAACGGCTGAGCAGATTGGACTCCTCCTGCTGATAGACCACGGCACTGTCGCCCTCCGACAGATCGATGTAATAGATCTGGCTGCTGCTGGGCTTGCTCATGCCCGCCGCCTCCGCCACCTCTTTCACGGTGGCCAGGTCAAACATCTGCTCGTGCTGGGCGGTGAGTGTGACGTTCTCCGTCTGCAGCTCCTCCAGCTGGTTCTGGAGGGACACCACCTCGTCGGAGATGATCGTCAGCTGGATGTAGCCCATCAGCACCATCACTGCAAGGCCGATGGCCGCGCCCACGCCCAAAACGGAGAGGACGGACACCTTCTGCCGCTGGCGCACCTGCGCCTTGGAGAGGCTCCGCACCCGGGGCTTCGCCTTGGGGACGGCCTCTACCGCCGTCTGGTGACGGGGAGCCTCTCCGGCGTGCCGAAGAGCGCGCTCCCGGACTTCCCGGTCTAGGTCGTACGCCAAGTCCCCATATACCGCGCTGCGGCTGTTGTACCGCAGTTCCCGCGCTGCTGCCAAAGAAGGTCCCTCCTTTTGCTCCGCCATACCGGCACGGAGCCGTTCTCACACACATTAACACCGGATGGTCCCGGTGTGGTCAAAGGTCAAAGCCGCACTTTTCCGCCACCCGCAGCTTGGCGCTGCGGGCCCTTGGATTCTCCTCCAGCTCCGCGCCGCCCGCCGTGACGGGCTTGCGGGTCACCAGCCGCACCTGGGGCTTTTTGCCGCACACGCACACCGGAAACTCCGGCGGGCAGACGCATCCCCGGGCCAGCTCCGCCAGCGTCCGCTTGACGATCCGGTCCTCCAGAGAGTGGAAGGTGATGACGGCCAGGCGACCGCCGGGGTTCAGCCCGTCCACCGCCGCCCGCAGCATGGGGGGCAGGGCATCCAGTTCACCGTTGACCGCGATCCGGATGGCCTGAAAGCTCCGCTTGGCCGGGTGCTGCTTCTCCCGCAGAGCTGCGGGAGGCATGGCGCTCTTGATGATCTCCACCAGCTCCAGGGTGGTCTTCACAGGCGCGGTCTCCCGCGCCCGGACGATGGCTCTCGCGATGGCGGGGGCGTACCGCTCCTCGCCGTATTCAAACAGGATGCGCCGCAGCTCCTCCTGGCTCCAGGTGTTCACGATGTCCGCGGCGCTCAGGGGGGCGGAGGTGTCCATCCGCATGTCCAGCGGGGCGTCCTGCATATAGGAGAAGCCCCGTGAGGCGTCGTCCAGCTGGGGAGAGGACACGCCCAAGTCAAAGAGCATCCCGTCGGCGCCGCTGACACCGCACCGGGACAGGACCTCCTTCAATTCCGAAAAGTTGCTGTGGATCAGCGTCACCCGGGCCAGCCAGGGGGCCAGACGGTCCTGCGCCGCGTCGATGGCGGCCTGGTCCCGGTCGATGCAGATGAGCCGCCCGGTGGTCAGCCGACCGGCGATCTCCCGAGAGTGTCCGGCTCGTCCCAGGGTGCCGTCCACATAGATCCCATCGGGGCGGATGTTCAGTGCTTGGATGCAGGCGTCCAGCAGAACAGGCTTGTGCGTGTATTCCATCGGCACTCACCCGCGGCTGCGCCGGACACGGGCCAGGGCGTCCATGGCCGCGGCCATATCGTCGCTCTCCAGCATCCGCTGCTCCCGCTCCGTCCAGGTCTTCTCGTCCCAGATCTCGGCGAAGGAATTCAATCCCACGATGGTGGCGGTCTTTTTCAGTCCCGCGTGGGCCCGAAGGCTGGCAGGGATCAGCACCCGCCCCTGGGCGTCCGGCTCACACTGGACGGCGTTGGCGTATAGCAGCGTCAGCGCCCGGGCCTCTGTATAGGAGAGGTCGTCCATCTCCTCGGACATCTGGTCCCACTTGGCCTGAGGGTAAATGGTCAGGCAGTGCTCCGCGCCGATGGTAATGTAGAACGTGTCGCCCAGGGCCTCCCGCATGGCGGAGGGGATCACCAGACGGCCCTTGGAGTCGATGCTGTTGTTGGATTTTCCCAACAGCCTGGCCACGGTTGATCCCCCCTTTCCCGCGTTTTTTGGGTCTGGATGGGGTCTCTTTGGCACTTAATCTCTACTTTTACCCACTTTTCCCCACCACATGCTCTGAGTATAAGCGAAATTGGCCGGGATTGCAAGCAGTTTTTTCCGGGAAAACCGCCGCTAAGAACGCCAAATTATGGCATTTTTCGGCCAAAATCGCCATTTTAAAACAGATGTTCGACATCTCTTTGACAAGTTTACGTAAAATAAAAAACACCCCATGACGCAAGAACTTGTGCCATGGGGTGCTTTTTTTCATTTTCTCCGCAACATCTAGAGTATTCCAAAAAAGTTTCGCCAAATCCTTTGGCGTTTTTCACAAATTTTTAAGATTACGGTTGACCTGCGGCATCACTCCTCGCCGCCATCCTCCTGGGGCGGGGTCCTGCCGTCCAGCTTGTCCCGCTGCTCCTGCATTTTGGCAGCGGAGGCACTGCGGAACCGCACCCGCTGCTGCTTCACCTCATCCAGCGCCATCTGCACCGCCTCCTCCGTGCGGGCCAGGGCGTCCTCGGCATACTCATTGGTCACCTGGTACAACTGGCGGCAGCGCTCCTCCGCCCGGGCCACCATCTGGCGGGCCTTCTCCTTGGCCGCATAGAGCACCTCGCTGTCGGACACCTTGGTCTTGGCATCCAGCTCCGCCTGACGCATCATCCGGTCCACGTCCCGTTTGGCATCCTCCACAAACTTGTCCCGGGCGGAGAGCAGCTCCTGGGCGCGCTTGATCTCCACCGGCAGCTGGGCCCGCAGCTCGTCCAGCAGATCCAGCAGCTCGTCCCGGTCCACCATGCTCATATTGGGTTTCAGGGCCGGGGACTTGGCGTCCTCGATCCGCTCGTACAGCATATCGATCAAACGGTTCACATCATTTGCCATGGGACTCATCCTTCCTTCTTTTCCGTCATCTCCCGCACCAGAGGCACGATGGACGCGGGCAAATAGTTTTCAAGCGGCTGGTGATAGCGGATCATCTCCCGAGCCATGGAGGAGCTGAAGTGCTGATATGCCGCGCTGGCAGGCAGTAGCAGCGTTTCCAGCTCCGGATGGATCCCCCGGTTGATGAGAGCCATCTGATATTCCACGTCAAAGTCCGTGGTGTTGCGCACGCCCCGGACGATGGCGGAGGCATGGTGCCGCACCACGAAATCCGCCAGCAGGCCCGGCCACAGCTCCGCCTCCACATTGGGCAGGTCCGCCACCGCCGTCCGCACCAGCTGGAGCTTCTGCTCCGGTGTGAACATCTGGTTTCGCTTTTCAGCGTTGGGGCTGACACAGACACAGACCCGGTCAAAGCAGGCAGCCGCCCGCCGGATGATATCCAAATGCCCCAGGGTGATGGGGTCGAAAGAGCCGGAGCAAATCGCTGTTCTCATGGGGGTCATTCCTCGTTTTCTCGGTCTCCGCCCCGGCGGATCAGCGTCAGGGCGATCCTGCCGTAACGGTAGGTGCGGCGCACCCGGTAGGGCGCCGCAGGCGCCGGAAGGCTCCGGTCCGCCGGGTGTTCTGCCACAATTATACCATGGGGATTGAGAATGTCAAACGCTGTCAGATGGGCGACGGCGGGCTCCAGCAGCCCCGCCTCATAGGGAGGGTCCAGAAACACGATGTCAAACCGCTCCCGCAGTGACCGCAGAAACTCCATGGAGTCCCCCGCCACTACCCGGGCCCGGTCCTGGAGCTCCGTCAGCTTCAAATTCTCCCGAATCAGCTTCACGGCGTCGGCCCGCCGGTCCACGAACACGGCAGAGGCGGCACCCCGGCTGAGGCACTCGATGCCCAGCTGGCCGGTTCCGGCGAACAGGTCCAGCACCCGGCGCCCCTCGATGTCGAACTGCAGGGCGCTGAAGAGCCCCTCCTTCACCCGGTCGGTGGTGGGGCGGGTCTCCGTCCCTTCCAGCTCCTTCAGCCGGCGGCCGCGGGCAGTGCCGGTAATCACACGCATGGTTTTTCCTCCTCTCGGTGCCTCCGGTTCTCGCGGGCGCCGGAGATCAGGTACAGGATCAGCCCCGTCCAGACGAAGCCGAACAAAATGGCGTGGGTGGCGGTGAATGCCTCTCCATACAGCGCCACGGACAGCAGCAGCTGCATGGTGGGGTTGATATACATCAGAATGCCGGAGAGGGTCATTGGCGTGGTTTTCATGCCGGCGGCGAAGAACATCAGCGGCACAGTGGTCACCACGCCGGACACCGGCAGCAGCAGCCACTGCCAACCAGAGAGGACCCCGGCGGCGCCGGTGCCGTGGGCCTCCATCCAGAAGATCAGCACCAGGGCAAAGGGCGCCAGGGTCAGCGTCTCCACAAAGGTGGAGACCGCCGCGTCGGAACGGACCTGCTTCTTCAGCGCCCCGTAAACAGCAAAGCTGCCGCCGATCACCAGGGCGATCCAGGGGATCTGCCGGTAGCGGATGACAGTGATTACCAGTCCCGCGAAGGTCACCGCCACCGCCAGCCACTGGAGCTTTGTCAGCCGCTCCCGGAACAGGACCGTCCCCAACAGGATCGCCAGGATGGGATTCATATAGTAGGCGAGGCTGGAGTCGATCATGTGCCCGTTGGCCACCGCCCAGATGTAGACGCCCCAGTTGACGCAGACCACGCAGCCCGCAGCGGCCAGCAGCCCCCACTCCCTCCGGTCCCGGAACGCGGCCCGCACACCGGCCAGCCGGTCCCGCCGCAGCAGCAGGATGCCTCCGGTGAGCACCATGGACCACACGATGCGGCTGGCCAGCACATACAGGGAATCCACCTGGGCCAGCAGCTTCCAGAAGATGGGCAGCAGGCCCCAGATGACATAGCAGGTCAGCACATACAGCGGGCCCTTGTTTTTCATTGGGTCGCTCTCCTTTCCCCTCCAGCCTTCACCTCTGTGGCCTTCAGTTTCTGAAAAATCCCGTGATTTGTCTATTTTACGGCAAGCCGCGGAAGATTTCAATAGCTTTCCGCGCCGGAGCCGGGTCTTTTTTAGACTTGTACTTTCACGGGGAATCGTATATAATAAGGTTCTCAAAGTACAGGCTGTGGACAGCCGCTGTCCAGAGCAGGCGGCCCGCCGCCCTTCGTGCCAAACTCCTGGGAAAGAAAGGACGTTCTCATGATTCAATTCAAGTCTGACCACGGCGATATCACCGTCAGCAGCGCCGTCTTCTCCAACATCACCGGCATGGCGGCCACCAACTGCTTCGGCGTCAAGGGCATGGCCTACCGCTCCATGACGGACGGCCTGGTGCATCTGTTGCGCCGGGAGGCCATGAGCAAGGGCGTCAGCATCACTTATCACGACGACAACTCCATCTCCATCGAGCTCCACATCATCGTGGAAAACGGCGTCAATCTCCCCGCGGTCTGCCGCTCCATCATGAATGAAGTGCGCTATGTCGTCACCCGGAACACCGGCGTCACCGTCAAGGACGTGGACGTGTGCGTGGATTCCATGACCCTGTGAGGGAGGAACGAGACAGATGAACGAACAAATCACCGGCGCACTGTTCAAGCGGATGGTGCTCCACGGCGCAGCCGTCATCACGGCCCAGAAGCAGGCCATCAACGACCTGAACGTCTTTCCCGTGCCCGACGGCGACACGGGCACCAATATGTCCATGACCATCGGCACCGCCGTGACGGAGCTGCGCAAGAGCGAGCCCGCCACTGTGGAGCAGGCGGCCTCCGTCACTGCCTCCGCCCTGCTGCGGGGGGCCCGCGGCAATTCCGGCGTCATTCTCTCCCTGCTGTTCCGAGGCCTGTCCAAGGCCCTGAAGGGCCGGGAGACTGCGGACGCCGCCGCTTTCGCCGCCGCCATGCAGGAGGGTGTCTCCGCCGCCTACAAGGCGGTGATGAAGCCCGCCGAGGGCACGGTACTCACCGTCTCCCGTCTTGCCGCCAAGCAGGCGGTGGACACAGCCGCCGCCGGAGAGACGGACCTGGAGCGGGTCCTGGAGGACGCCATCCGAGTGGGCTATGCCGCCCTGGCCCAGACCACCGAGATGAACCCGGTGCTGAAAAAGGCCGGCGTGGTGGACGCCGGCGGCAAGGGCTATCTCCTGATCCTGGACGGCATGCTGGCGGAACTGCGGGGCGAGCCCATGCCCGAGACGGAGGCTGGCGAGTCCAGAGAGGAGAAGGCAGACTTCGCCACCATGGCGGCGGAGGACATCACCTTCGCCTTCGACACGGTATTCATCGTCCGCAAGGCCATGGCCGATATCTCGCTGGAGCCGCTGCGGACATATCTCAACAGCATCGGTGACAGTCTGGTGATCGGCGAGGACGACGAGGCCTTTAAGGTCCACGTCCACACCAACATCCCCGGCAACGCCCTGAACGAGGCCCAGAAATACGGTACCCTGGAGCTGGCCAAGATCGAGAACATGCGGACCCAGGCGGACGACCTGGCCGCGGGCAAGCACGTCCAGAGCACCGATGACCTGGACGCGGTGGAGGCGGAGCTGGAGTCCGTCCCCGTGGAAGAAACGCCCGCCGTGGCGGCGCCGGAGAAGCCCTACGGCTTTCTGGCGGTGTGTGCTGGGGACGGCCTGGCCGCCGTGTTCCGGGACCTGGGGGCCGACGGTGTGGTGTCCGGTGGGCAGACCATGAACCCCTCCACCGAGAGTATTCTGGAGGGCGTGAACAAGATCCCGGCGGAGACGGTGTTCGTCCTGCCCAACAACGGCAACATTATTATGGCAGCCCAGCAGTGTGCCGCCCTGACGGAGAAGCAGGTGGTGGTGATCCCCACCAAGACCGTGCCCCAGGGCATCACCGCCATGATGAACGTGGATTTCGACGCGCCGGATGCCCAGACCATTACTGACGCCATGACGGGAAGCCTCAGCTCCGTCACCACGGCCCAGATCACATACGCCGCCCGGGACTCCGACTTCGACGGCTTCGCCATCAAGGAGGGCGATTATCTGGCCCTGGAGGAAGGCAAGCTCTTCGACACGGACGGTTCCCTTGACACGCTGCTCCACAAGCTGGCGGAGGACGCCGCCGGGCGGGAGGCCTCCTTCATCTCCCTGTACTTCGGCGAGGATGTGCAGGAGGCGGACGCTCAGAAGGCCGGGGCCCTGTTTGAAGAGGTGTGTCCCGGTGCGGAGGTGGCGGTCCTCTCCGGCGGACAGCCTGTGTACTATTATATTATCAGCATGGAATAAAGCATCAGGAGGTGTTTCTGTTTCTTTCAAGCAGAGACACCTCTTTCTTTTTGAAAAGGAGGCGCCCTATGAAGACCTGGAAGCTCCTGCTGCTGGCCCTGGTGCCCGGCCTGTGGGGCTGGCTGTGCAACTGGCTCACCGCCGTGTCCCTGAACGGCCCTGCCTTCCTGTTTACACTGGCATTTTATATCCAGGTGCCTGCAGCCATCGTGTTCTGCCTCTGGCTGGGGCATCTGTGCGGCCGCTCCGAAAGGAGCTACCCCGCCTGCCTGCTGCTGACCCAGTGGCCCAGCCTGGTGAGCTTTGCCCTGTACGTGTGGCAGTTCCACTTTGTCTCCAGTGAGGCCCGGAGCTTCCTGCTGGCGGGGCTGGGGCAGTACCCCGGCCTCCCGCTGTTTTCCCTGGCCTGCCGGCTGGTGATCCCCTTTTCCAATCACAGCTGGGGGCCGCCGGAAACCTTGGCGGCCAATGCGCTCTCCCTGCTGATGCTGGCGGTGCTGTTCTCCCTGGGCTTCCTATGGGGCCGGCGGAGGCGGTGACCCGGCCCCCTCTCCTGAAAAATGCCCCAGCCCGGGCCGTCAGGCCCGGGCTGGTTCTTTAATGCCTGTACCAGATCAGCATACTGAGTTGAGTCTCCTCCGTCCCCGGGTTCCGGTAGCGGTGGGGCTGGTCCGCCGGGAAGCGCAGGGAGTCGCCGGTCCGGAGCCGGTAGGTCTCCCCCGGCAGGCCGATCTCCGCCTCCCCGGCGAAGACGGTCACATACTCCTCCGTCCCCGGCAGATGGGGCTGGGCCTCCAGTGCGCCGCCGGGGAGCATCACGATCCGATAGGTCTCGAACCCCCGCTCCCCGTCAAAGGGGAAGGCCGGGCAGTTCCGGTACCTCCCCCCATCCTCCTCCAGAATCGGCGCGTCATCGCCCCGCAGCAGCACCGGCCGCTCCCGGGCCGGCTCCACCAGCGAGGTGAAAGACACCTTGTAACCGTTGGCGATCTTCCACACCATGGAGATGGTGGGGTTCACGTCCCCCTTCTCGATCTGGGCCAGCATACTGCGGGACACCCCCGTTAGACGGGCGGCCTCGTCCAGCGTCAGCCGCTTCTCCTCCCGGAGCCGCCGGGCGTTCTCCGACACCACTGCGTTGATCTCCAAACGTTTCTCCCCTCTCTATTGACAAGATATTAGATGAATCATATAATATACAGGAAATCCAGTATCTTGAAAAAATTCCATTGGATATTGTACTGCACCCGGAAACGGTCCGTCAAGAGCGGTGCGGTAGTTTCCCGGCGCGGCACCAAAAGGAGGAGTCGTATGCGCAGACTGAGAGCCGCCGCACTTTCCGAGGTGGAGCTGGCTATGGACATCATCAACCAGGCCAAGGCCCACCTGCGGGCACAGGGGATCGACCAGTGGCAGACGGGCTATCCGGACCGGGACTGCCTGGAACGGGACGTCCGAACGGGAAAAGGGTATTTTCTGGAGGAGGACGGCATCCCTCTAGGCTACCTCTGCGTCGATTTCGACGGAGAACCGGCCTACGACCATCTGAACGGCACCTGGGCCCGGGAGGAGCCCTATGTAGTGGTACACCGCCTGGCCCTATCCGACGCGGCCCGGGGCCGGGGCGCCGCCGGTACGGCCTTCCAGCTGGTGGAGGACCTGTGCCGGGATCGGGGGGGCCGGGAATTTCGGGTGGACACAGACGCGGGAAATCATAAAATGCAGCATATCCTGGCCAAGCAGGGGTTTCAGTACCGGGGCACCATCCGGTTCGACAACAGTGAGAAAATCGCCTATGAAAAGCTCCTCTGACCGCCCTCCACCGCTGAATCAGGAACAGCCGGCCCCCACCAGGGCCGGCTGTTCTCAGTTTTCCATACAGGGTTACAGGGCCGCCATCTGGGCCGCCACGCTCTCCTCGCAGCTCCGCTGAGCCTGGAGGGTTTTTTCCATCAGCTCTTCCAGCGTCCACCCCAGCCGCTCAGCCCCGGTCTTGATGACGTCCCGGGAGCAGCCGGCGGCGAACTTCTTGTCCTTGAACTTCTTCTTCAGGGAGCTGACCTCCATGTCCTGGCAGCTCTTGCTGGGGCGCATCAGCGCCGCCGCGCCGATGAGGCCCGTCAGCTCGTCCGCGGCAAAGAGGACCTTCTCCATCTCCTCCGTGGGCTCCACGTCAGAGCACAGGCCGTATCCGTGGCTGCATACGGCGTGAATGAACTCGTCGCTGCAGCCGATCTCCGCCAGCAGCTCCGGAGCCTTTTTGCAGTGCGCCTCCGGCCACTTCTCAAAGTCCACATCGTGGAGCAGGCCCACGGCGGCCCAGAAATCCGCGTCCTCGCCGTAACCCAGCTCCTGAGCGTACCAGCGCATGACGCCCTCCACCGTCAGGCCGTGCTGGATATGGAAGGGCTCGGCATTGTACTTGCGCAGCAGCGCCAGGGCCGCGCTTCTCTCGGGACATGCTTTCATCTTTGATCGCTCTCCTTTTGTAAAATCAGACCGGGGCAGCATCCCGGGGATCCGGGTCGCCCTCCAGGGTGACGAAGTAGTCGTAATAGGGCAGCAGGAAGGTGAAGTCCTGTCTCAGGCGCTCCACGATGTCCCGGCTGAACAGCTCGTCCGTCAGCTTGTCATTGTGACAGATGGTGAAGCTCCTGGCCCGGTACCAGGGCTCCAGCAGTTTGGAAGGGGCCGGGGCCCTGGGGCGCTTGTAGTCCTCCGTCTCCAGGACAAGTTCCTTCTGGCGGTTCAGCTTCCGCATCAGCTTCTCCATGGCGGCGGGGTCCCGGTCGATCCGGGCCCGCAGCTTGGCCATCGTCAGCGGCTTGGGCATATAATACCCCATGCCGCAGGTCCACCCCTCCGGCATCAGCTCGAACCAGAAGGTGGGGTGGGCCGTCCACTCCTCCGAGGGCTGCTCGATAGAGAACCACAGGCTCTCCTTATAAGGCCCCCGGCCGTGGAGCCGCCGGACGTCCCGGTAGATCCGGGTCACCTTGCGGATGAGCCCCAGATCCGGCCGCTTGGCGGCGATGTAGTCATAGAGCTCGTCCCCCAGCTCCCGCATGGGCTGATAAAAGTGCGTCAGATAAATCTCCTTGTGAGCTTCAAACCAAGCCCGCTCGTTGTTGAAGCGGATGCCCCACATAAAGTCCACAGTCTCGTCTGTAAAGCCGGTAAACATCCCGTTCCTCCCGCTGGATTTCAAAATTTAAGATTTAGTATAACACATTTTCCGGCCATGGAAAAGAGGGGAACGGCGTTTTTTCGGCGCCCTTCCCCTCTTTCCGCTCACAGCGCCCGCTCCAGCAGGGCCATCAGCTGGTCCGCCTGACGGTAGGATTCCTCTCCCAGCTCCTTCAGCAGCCTCCCCAGGCAGGGGTCTGTGGTCTCCTCCCCCGCCCGCAGGTAGTTCATGCCGTTGCAGGCCTCCACATGGTACCGCTCCCGCAGGGCGGGGCACCAGCTATCTATGGAAATCCGTCCGCTGGCCACCGCCGGGCGGTAGCAGTTCCCAGTGATGAGGTAGTAGGCCGTCATCAGCCGCCGGGCAGCTGCGCCCGACGCGTTTGCCAAATCCCGCATCGTCCCCCGGGCGAAAGCCGGTGCCCGCCGGGCGAATGCCTGATAGGTCCGCCGGTCTGCCAGCTCCACCTCGATGAACCCTTCGATCACTCCCAGTTCCTCCTGCGCCATGGTGCCCATGCAGCAGGGGTTCTCCTCCGCACCGGGCAGGTGCTCCAAGTCCTCACCGGCCGGCGGCTGGGAAGCCCGCGGTGCGGCACCAGAGGCCAGGGGCGCCATCGCGGGCACCGCCGGCTCCCGCAGGTCGGGATAGGGCTCCAGGTTGGGGGCCACCCGCCGCCAGATCTGGTCGTATTTCCGGAAGTCATAGGTCTCCGGAGTATGTATGGTCTGTTCCATCCAGGTCCCTCCTTTTCTCCCCAGTGTATGCGCTTGGGAAAAAACGGTTCCTGTTGCAAAAATCACACGTATGAAATTCGCCCCAGGGTTAAAATATCATAGGACGAGAGTTCCCTTTTTCATTGCTTTTTCCCGTTGTTTCTGTTAAAATAGGGAAACTGCGAGGATTGATGCCAGCAAAGGAGGTTCCGATTGTATGCTGGAATTGAAACATATCAGCTACGCCGTCCGGGAGGGCGACAGTGAGCTGGGGATCTTAAACGACATCTCCCTGACCATCGACGACCACCGACTGGTGGTGTTCACCGGTCCCAACGGCGGCGGCAAGACCACTCTGGCCAAGATCATCATGGGTCTGGTGAAGCCCACCGGCGGCCAGATTCTGTGGAACGGTCAGGATATCACGGACCTGGGAATCACGGAGCGGGCCCGTCTGGGCATCAGCTACGGCTTCCAGCAGCCCCCCCGGTTCAAGGGGCTGACGGTCCGCAACCTGCTGACCATCGCCTCCGGGAATGAGAAGCTGTCCAAGGACCAGTGCTGCCAGTACCTGACGAAGGTGGGCCTGTGCGCCAATGACTATCTGGACCGGGAGGTGGACGCCTCCCTCTCCGGCGGCGAGGTGAAGCGCATCGAGATTGCCACCATCCTGGCCCGCAGCAGCCAGCTGATGATCTTCGACGAGCCGGAGGCGGGCATCGACCTGTGGAGCTTCGCCCGGCTGACAGAGACGTTTGAACAGATCCACGCCAGCGGCACCGCGACCATGATTATCATCTCCCACCAGGAGCGGATCATCTCCCTGGCAGACGAGATCATCGTGGTGGGCGACGGGGAGCTGCGCCACCGGGGCACACCCGAGGAGATCCTGCCCCAGATCCTGGCGGACACCCTGTCCGGGTGCCCGGTGCTGACGAAAGAAGGTGCTGCTGTATGATGGACACACAGGTGGACCGGGAGCTGCTGGAGAAGATCGCGGACCTGATCGGTAAGCCCGTAGGGGCCTTCAACATTCGTAAGGACTGCGGCTGTGACGGCCGGGTGTCCACGGAGCACATCAAGATCGACGACCGGACCGACGGCCACGCCGGCATCGACATCCGGATTCTGGACGGGACCAAGGGCGAGACCTGCCACATCCCCGTCATCATTACCAAGTCCGGTGTGGAAGAGACGGTGTACAACGACTTCTACATCGGCGAGGACTGCGATGTGGAGATCGTGGCCGGCTGCGGCATCCACAACTGCGGCGACCAGGAGTCCCGCCACGACGGCATCCACACCTTCCATGTGGGCAAAAACTCCCATGTCCACTACTCGGAAAAGCACTACGCTGAGGGGGACGGCAGGGGCGAGAAGATCATGAACCCCCAGACCCTCGTGTATCTGGAGGAGGGCGCCTCCATCCAGATGGACACGGTGCAGATCCGGGGCGTGGACTCCACCAAGCGGTACACCAAGATCGTCTGCGGCAAGGGGGCCGAGGCCGTCATCACAGAGCGGCTGCTGACCCACGGCCGCCAGGTGGCGGACAGCGACATGGTCATCGAGCTGAACGGTGAGGACGCCAAGGGCCGGGTCATCTCCCGGTCTGTGGCCCAGGACGAGTCCTCCCAGGTGTTCCGCCCCTGTGTGGTGGGCAACGCCAAGTGCTTCGGCCATGTGCAGTGCGACTCCATTATTATGGGACAGGCCAAGATCAGCTCCGTGCCGGAGATCGCCGCCAACGACACCGAGGCCCAGCTGATCCACGAGGCCGCCATCGGCAAGATCGCCGGGGACCAGCTGCTGAAGCTGGAGACCCTGGGCCTCACCGAGGAGGAAGCGGAGGACCGGATCCTCAAGGGATTTTTGGCATAAAGACAGACCGCGGGGCGGCTGGCCGGAGGGCCGGCCGCCTTTTTTGCTTCCCCGCCCCCAGAGAGGGGGCTTTCTTCCGGAGGCGCCGCAGGGGCGGCAATCTGCCGCCCGGGTGGATTCAGCCATGAGGATGGCTGGGCAATGCGCCCCCCATTTTCTTTTCGGTCTTGCCGAAAAGAAAATGGGCCGCGCCCGGTCCAAAAGAAAAGGCCGCTTTTGGCGCACGCCGGCGCATTCGCGCCTCTGTGCTGACGGGGGTCGGCGTATCGGTGCAAGCGCCGATTTGGGCTTGCCTTCGGGCACGCTATCATCTTCTGCGAGGTCGTGACTGCTGTCCCGTGGCGGATGGTGCCGACAGCGTCGGGGTGCAAGGATGCATTCGACCAGCTTCTCTTTCCGCGCCTTCCGCTTCGCTAGGCGCTGCCTGCTTCTTCGCGGGAGCGTGAGCGGCAGCGGGGAGAGGGGCAGGGGGTATCCCTGTACCTCCCCGGGCTGGAGGTTTCCCCAAGGGCGGCGCGTTTCCGTCTCTGACTGCCGCAAGGGACTGCCAACCTTCCCCCGCCGGCGGCAGGAGGGCTGCGCCTGCGCAGGCCGACCCGCCGAACATGTTTTCTTTTCCACCGGGCGCGGCGCATTTTCTTTTTGATGTCTCAAAAAGAAAATGGGGGGCGCATCCCCTGCGGGAGCGGAATCCCCCGCGGCCGCCGTTCGGTGGCCCATCCCTCTCCCCGCCGGGATGGAGGATTTTTTTCAAATCCGTGTAACGAATCCCCCGCCAGCCGGACATACCTGACAGAGAGGAGGGAGATGCCCTTGGCCAACATGGAAGAAATTTACCAGGCCCATGCCAGGACCGTCTATAAATTTCTCCTCTCCCAGTGCCATGACGCCGACCTGGCGGAGGAGCTGACCCAGGAGACCTTCTACCAGGCCGTCCGGTCCATCGACCGGTTCAACGGCTCCTGCAAGGTGTCCGTCTGGCTGTGCCAGATCGCCAAGCACCTGTGGTACCAGCACCTGCGGAAACGAAAACCGGAGGAGCCCCTGCCGGAGGACGGCCTGCCGGGCCCCTCCGCGGAGGAGGACGTGCTCACCCGGCAGGGCCATCTGGACCTGCTGCGGCAGATCCATGCCCTGCCCCCCAGCACCCGGGAGGTGGTGTACCTCCGGGCCTTCGGGGGCCTCAGCTTCCGGGAGATCGGGGACGTGCTGGGACGGACGGAGACCTGGGCCCGGGTGACGTTTTACCGGGGCAAGGAGGCACTGCGGAAAGGAGGAGCAGACCATGAAGAACATTCCTGAATTATCCTGCGCCATTGTGGAGGACCTGCTGCCCACCTATGTGGAAAGGCTGACCTCGGAGGAGACCAACATGGCGGTGGAGGCCCATCTGGCGTCCTGCCCCGCCTGTGCGGCCAAGCGGGCCGCTATGGGGGCGAAGGAAACGGAAGCGGCGGCAAAAGACGCCGAAGAGACCGCCCGGGAGGTGGACTATCTGAAAAAGGTGCGGCGCAGGAACCGGCGGAGAGTATGGCTGGCGGTGGCCTGCACCACGCTGGTGCTGGCGGCAGTGATTCTTACAAAAATCTTCATCATTGGCGGGCCGGGACAAGCCAATGATGTGGGGGTTCGCCTCGTGGAAATTGTGGATGGGGACACCCTGTCTGTCAATGTGGACTGCCTGTATGCTGTCAATGCCTTCTACGGCTGGGAACAGGATGAGACAGAAGATGGGGTTGTTTCTTTCACCGCCCGTGAAGCGAGAGCCTCTTTCATTCACCCAAACGATCTAGTAGACCTTCGGGTCCCACTGGAGGGGCTTAAGGAAGTCTGGGTCTGTGGCAGGCTGGTCTGGCAGAACGGCACCACTATTCTTGAATCCACACTGTGGATCTACGACGCCCGCACCCCCTATGTAGGCGACGCCACTGCCGTGGGGAACCTGGTCCATGAGATCGGCCTCTGGCTTTCCAGTATGGAGCTCCCCTATAACTACACCATCAGCCTGCAAACCACCAGCGAGCCCTATGGCCTGACCATTCACTTCGACAGCGTCACCGCTCATGTACTGGGTGTGGAGCGCGACATCGACAAACGAATGTACGCCACCGCCCCCACCCTTCTGGCGCTGATCGGCAACCTGGAGCAGGTCCAGTGGACCTACGCCGCCCCGGACGGTACCACAGTGACCCGCTCTGTGACACTGGAGGAAGTGGACCAGGCCCTGCCGGACTGGATCGAGGCCCGCAATCTGGCCTACCATCAGGACAATTCGGAAGATGGCACAGACTGGATAGCCCCGGAGAGCGTCAAGGACTATGCCGCCTCACCGGCAGCCCTGCAGCAGCTGCTGGACCTGACATGTCACGGCTTCTATGTGGTCACGGAAGAAGATGGAACCACCATTTTCACCCCGCAATTCTAAAACAGCGTCAGAAGTGCCCCGCCTCTTTCGAGGCGGGGCACTTCTACTTTGCTGATAAAAGCGGCTCACTCAATTCCCTTGCCGTTGTTCCACTTCCACTCCCGGATCTCCGGCAGGTCCACGCCGTGATCCTTGATATACTGGCGGTGCTCCACCAGCTTGTCGTTCATCCGCTGGACCAGATAGGCCCCCCGGTTACCCAGGGAGTGTAGCCGCTGGACCACGTCGATCACCAGATGGAACCGGTCGATATCGTTGAGGACCCGCATGTCGAAGGGCGTGGTGATGGTGCCCTCCTCCTTGTAGCCGCGGACGTGAAGATGCTTGTTGTGCCGGCGGTAGGTCAGCTCATGGATCAGCGTGGGATAGCCGTGGTAGGCGAAGATGATGGGCTTGTCCTGGGTGAAGAGCATATCGTACTCCATGTCCGTGAGGCCGTGGGGATGCTCCGTGTGGGGCTGGAGCTTCATCAGGTCCACCACGTTCACCACCCGGATCTTCAGCTCTGGCAGCTCCTTCCGCAGGATCGTCACCGCCGCCAGCGTCTCCAGAGTGGGTGTGTCGCCGCAGCAGGCCATGACCACGTCCGGCTCCTCCCCCTGGTCGTTGGAGGCCCAGTCCCAGATACCGATGCCCTGGGTGCAGTGCTTCACCGCCTGGTCCATGGTGAGCCACTGGGGGCGGGGATGCTTGCTGGCCACCATGACGTTCACATAGTTCCGGCTCTTGATGCAGTGGTCGAACACGCTCAGCAGGCAGTTGGCGTCCGGGGGCAGATAGATGCGCACCACGTCCGCCTTCTTGTTTGCCACGTGGTCCAGGAAGCCGGGGTCCTGGTGGGTGAAGCCGTTATGGTCCTGCTGCCACACATTGGAGGAGAGGATATAGTTCAAAGAGGCGATATCCTGCCGCCAGGGCAGCTCGTTGCAGGTCTTCAGCCACTTGGCATGCTGGGCGAACATGGAGTCCACGATGCGGATGAATGCCTCGTAGCTGTTGAAGAAGCCGTGGCGGCCGGTGAGCAGGTAGCCCTCCAGCCAGCCCTCGCACATGTGCTCGGACAGCATGGAGTCCATCACCCGACCGTCCGGGTCCAGGTGCTCATCCGGGTCCTCATTCTCGTACCGCTCCCCCAGGAAGCGGCGGCCGGTGACCTCAAACACCGGATGGAGCCGGTTGGAGGCCGTCTCGTCCGGGGCGAAGATGCGGAAATTCCGGGATTCCAGGTTCAGCTTCATCACATCCCGGACGTAGCCGCCCAGCACCAGCATGTCCTGGGCCTCCACCTCGCCGGGGGCGGGAACCTCCACCCCGTAGTCCCGGAAGTCCGGCGTCCGCAGGTCCCGCAGCAGCAGGCCGCCGTTGGCGTGAGGGTTGGCACCCATGCGCCGGTCCCCCTTGGGGGCGAAGGAGCGCAGCAGATCCACCGGCCGTCCCTCCTCGTCGAACAGCTCCTCCGGGTGATAGCTGCGGAGCCACTGCTCCAGGATGGGCAGGTGCTTTTCCGTGTCAGGGCCCATGGAGATGGGTACCTGGTGGGCTCGGAAGCAGTCCTCCACGGGGTTGCCGTCCACCTCCTTGGGGCCGGTCCAGCCCTTGGGGGAGCGGAACACGATCATGGGCCAGCGGGGGCGGGTGGTGTCTCCCGTGGTGCGGGCGTGCTGCTGGATGCGCTTGATCTCCCGGATGGCCCAGTCCAGGGTGGCAGCCATCTGCTGGTGCATCTTCTCCGGCTCACTGCCCTCCACAAAGCGGGGTTCCCAGCCGCAGCCGCGGAAGAACTGCTCCACCTCCTCATGGGAGATCCGGGAGAAGATGGTGGGGTTGGCGATCTTGAAGCCGTTCAAGTGCAGGATGGGCAGCACCGCGCCGTCAGTGATGGGGTTCAGGAATTTGTTGGAGTGCCAAGATGTGGCCAGGGGCCCGGTCTCCGCCTCACCATCGCCCACCACGCAGGCGGCGATGAGATCCGGGTTATCCGCCACAGCGCCGAAGGCGTGGGCCAGAGAATACCCCAGCTCGCCGCCCTCGTTGATGGAGCCAGGTGTCTCCGGCGCCACGTGGCTGGGCACGCCGCCGGGGAAGGAGAACTGCTTGAACAGTTTCCGCATGCCGTCCTCATCCTGGGTAATGTTGGGATAGACCTCCGTATAGGTGCCGTCCAGCCAGTCCTGGGCCACCATGGCGTTGCCGCCGTGGCCGGGGCCGGAGAGGTAGATCATGTCCAGATCGTCCTTCTGAATGACCCGGTTCAGGTGGGTGTAGATGAAGTTCTGCCCCGGCACGGTGCCCCAGTGGCCCACGATGGTCTGCTTCAGGTCGGAGGCGGCCAGTGGGCGCTTCAGCAGGGGATTGTCCAACAGATACAGCTGGCAGGCGGAGAGGTAGTTGGACGCCCGCCACCAGGCGTCGACCTGTTTCAGCTGCGCCGGCGTCAACGGCGGCTTTTTAGACAGGCGTGTATTGGTTTTAGGCTTTGCTGCAATTGTCTTTTGAGAAGTCCGTGGCATATTATTACCTCCTTTTTCTTGTTCCTTTCGCAATTAGTATATCTCTTATTTGAAAAAAGGCAAGCGAAATCGAAAATAATTTTATCTTAATTTACAATTATTTCATTTTAGCATTCCTCTTTTAGGCGTTTTACCCTTATTCTATCCCTTCCGCCGCGCTTGCGTTTTTCCGCCGGATGTGCTACTGTAACGGCATGGAAACGTATGAACTCATCCGCTCCGGCCGGAAGACCCTGGCCCTGGAGATCACAAGGGACTGCCGCGTGGTGGTGCGGGCCCCCCGCCGCCTGTCCCAGGCCCGCATCGACGACTTTGTGGCCAGTCACGCCGGCTGGATCGCCCGGCACCTGGAACAGCAGCGCCGCCGGGCTGCCCTGGCCCCCTCCGCCCCCACCCAGGCGGAGATCGGCGCCCTGAAGGAAAAGGCACGGCAGGTCCTGCCGCCGAAAATCGCCTATTACAGTGAGAAAATGGGCCTGTTCCCTACTGGCGTCAGGATCACCTCCGCCCGCACCCGCTACGGCAGCTGCAGCGGAAAGAACAGCCTGTGCTTCTCCTGTTTTCTCATGAACTGTCCGGATGCGGCCATGGACCTGGTGGTGGTCCATGAGCTGTGCCACATCCAAGTGAAAAACCACGGGCCGGATTTCTACGCGCTGCTGGAGCAGGTACTCCCCGACTGGCGGGAGCGGAAGAAGCTGCTGCGATAACGTGTAAAAGCACAAACCGGAGGCATGGCTTGGCCGTGCCTCCGGTTTATGTCTGATATTACGCCCCCACCGACGTGAGCCAGACCGCCGCCAGCAGCACCGCCAGCAGCGCTGCATTCCAGGCGGTAAACACCGCCAGATACCGGGCGGGGCGGGCCCCCGGGGAGCGAAGATACAGCTTGAGCGTGATCAAACTTGCTAGGGATGCTACCGGGGTTCCCAGACCGCCGATATCCACGCCCAGCAGCAGCTCCCTCCAATTGTCCGTGAAGCCCGACAGCAGCACCGCCGCCGGTACATTGCTGATGATCTGGCTGGTGAGCACGCCGGTCAGCAGGGTGCTGCGCTCCAGCAGACTCTGGAGAAACCCATGAACGGCAGGCAGCCGTCCCAGGTTTCCGGATACCACGAAGAAGCAGATGAAGGTGCACAACAGGCTCACATCCAGCTTCCGCAGCAGAGCAGGTTCCACTGCGGCCAGCGTCCCAAGCACCAGAACCGTCAGCAGACCATAGGGCAGAATGCGGAACACCGTCAGCAGGCACAGCAGGAACAGTGCGCCGTACAGGGCCAACTTCCCGGGCTGCCGCAGGGGCTGCGGGTGCACCGGAGGGATCTGGAGATCCCTGGGCAGGACCGGCAAGGCCGTCGCGGTCAGGCAGGCCAGACTGATCCCCGCCAGGGGCAGCACCACCGGGAAAAAATCCCCGGCAGAGAGTCCATAGGCCCCGTAAAGGTAGAGGTTCTGGGGATTGCCCACCGGCGTGGCCATGCTGCCCAGGTTTGCGGCAATGGTCTGCAGCACCAGCAGCGGCACCGCCGCGGCCCGGCAGTCCATCTGGTCCAGAAGCAGCAGCGCAAAGGGTGCAAAGGTGATAAGAGCGACGTCATTGGTCACGGCCATGGAGCAGAAAAAGGGCAGCAGCACCAGGATCACTGCCAGGGCCCTGGGTCCGGTCCCCCGGGACAGCAGATGGCCGGCCAGCCACCGGAACGCCCCGCAGGACTGGAAGCCCGCCACCACCGCCATCAGGCACAGCAGCAGGCATAGCACCCGCAGGTCGATGTAGCCCAGATAGGCGGCGTCCGGCGGCACCAGGACCATGGTGGCCAGTGCGCAAAGTGCCGCCACGGTCAGCACCACCTCCCGCTTGAAAAATGCCAACAGTCTCATTTCCGTCCCTCCAAAGGCTGACAAAATCCGCGTTTCACCATATCACACTTTTTCCGGGAACGCAAACCTTTTGGGGGAGGCTGTGCTGTTCTACCGCAGGCAGCCCGCTAGCCGCCGGGACAGCATCCACGCCAAGGCCAGCTTCACCAGGTCCGGCACCACAAAGGGGAACACGCACATTCCCAGTGCTGCCCACAGGCCGATGGGCCCCGCCGCCCGGGCATAGGCCACCAGGAACCAGGCGGTGCCGAAGGCATAGCACACCAGCAGGCCCAGCACCATGGCCGCGGCCGTCACCGCCGGACGGTCGCCCAGCCGGGCGGTCATGCCCCAATACAGCAGGGCCGAGGCCAGAAAACCCAGGATATACCCGCCGGTGGTGCCCAGCAGAACGCCCGGGCCTCCCTGAAAGCCTGAGAACACCGGCAGGCCCACCAGGCCCAGCAGCAGATATGCCAGGATAGCCAATGTCCCCCGCCGGCCCCCCAGGGTCCCCAGGGCTGCAAACACGCCAAAGGTCTGGAGCGTGAACGGCACTGTCAGGGGAATGTTGATCCAGGCGCACACCATCAGCAGCACTGCGAACAGGGCGGCGTACGCCAGGTCCACCGTCCGCAGCCGGGTCCTAGTCTTGGAAGTCTGTTTCAAATCAGATCGCTCCTCTCCTGTGTCTGGAGGAAGTATAGCAAGGCTTTCCATAATTGTCAACCTTAAAAAAAATAAAGTTTACAATATAGATAAAAAACCAGGAGGCAGTGCCTCCCGGTTCAGCAGTCCGTGTGGGTGCAGATCTCCCGCACCTTGGCCTGAATAGCTTTCAGGTCCACAAAGGTCTCCGGCCGCTTCTCCACATCCCGCAGCAGCGCGGAGGGATGGTAGATAGCCGTCATCTGGACGCCGCCCCGCTGGAACCACTTCCCATGCTCGGCGGTGATCTTGAAGTCCTCCTTGATGATAGCCTTGGCGGCGATCCGGCCCAGACAGACAATCAGCTTGGGCCGCAGCAGCGCCGTCTGCCGCCGGAGCCAGCCGATGCAGGCGTCCTGCTCCACATTCAGCGGGTCCCGATTCCTGGGCGGGCGGCACTTGACGATGTTGGCCACATACACCTTCGTCCGGTCCAGGCCGATGATCTCCAGCATATCATCCAGCAGCAGCCCCGCCGGCCCTACGAAGGGGATGCCCTGCTCGTCCTCCCGCTGACCGGGGCCCTCCCCTACCAGCAGGATCTCCGCGTCCCGGGCACCGTCACCGAACACCACGTGGAGCCGGGTCTCCGCCAGGGCGCAGTTCCGGCATTGTCCGCAGGCCTGCTCCAGCGCCTCCCAGGTATCCGCCATCCGCCTCCCCCTCCTTCGTGCCTCTCTCCGGGGCACCACACCGGCGGCGGATGCCCCTCGGCCGCCCAGCCAAATGGCAGCGGCCTCTTTGCGGCCATTGTAACACAAAATCTTCCGCCGCGCAATGAGGTATGAATCTCTTCCGTCCGGACAGACTGGACAGGGAGAGGAGGGGGACGCTTGTCTCTGTGGCTATGGACATTTTGGACATACAGCTTTCTCGGCTATCTGCTGGAACGGGGGTACGCCATCGCCACCCACGCGGACCGGCAGGCCCGGAAGTGCTTTCTGCTGCTGCCCATGTGCCCGGTGTACGGGCTGGGGGCCCTGGCGGTGCTGGCCCTGCCGGAATCATTGAGCGGCAGCTTCTGGTCTCTGGCCCTGTGGGGCGGTCTGGCGGCCACAGCAGTGGAGTATGCCGTACACGTTCTCTATGACCGTCTGCTGGGTGTGCGGTTCTGGGACTACTCCCAGGTCCGGTGGAATCTGCGGGGCCGGGTCTGCCTGCCCTTCTCCCTGGCCTGGAGCCTGCTGGTGGCAGCAGGGCTGCCGGTGATCCAGGCAGCGATAGCCCCGGCGCTGGCCGCCGTGCCGCCAACCGCCACCTATGCCGCGCTGCTGGTGTTCACCGCCGACACAGTGGTCTCCCTCCAGCTGCTGCGCCGGGCAGGAGATCCCGCAGTGCTGTCTCTGGGAAATCTGCGGGCTGCGTAAGAAGCCGGGCATGGGGAAACGTCCATGCCCGGCTTCCTTTTGCGTCCGGCCGGTCACTGTTCCGGCAGGTGGGCCTCCAGCCAGTGCGCCACGTCCGCATAGACCTTCTCCCGGCCCGTCTCCTGGAGGATCTCATGCCGCAGGCCCTGATAAAGCCTGATCTCCACGTCCCGGACACCGGAGCGGCGGAAGCTGCGGTACGCCCGCCGGACACCCTTGCCCATGTCCCCCACCGGGTCGTCCTGCCCGGAGAGGAAGAGGACCGGGGTATTCCGGTTCATCCGCTTCAGGTTTTCTTGCTTCTCAATGCAGGCGATCCCCCGCAGCATCTCCCGGAAGAGTCCGATGGTGGGGTCCCCTCCGCAGAGGGGATCCGCAAGATACTGGTCCACGTTCTCCGTGCTGGCAGAGAGCCAGTCGTATCCCGTGCGGTTGGGGGCAAATTTCTGATTGTATGCCTCGAAGGCCAGTTTGTTCACCAAGGGGCTGGAATGGCGGTCCCCCACCTTTCTGGCCTCCCGGGCGGCCAGGACGCGGCCCGCCGCCACCAGCGCCGGGGGCATCTGCCCCGTGCCCATCAGGATGGCTCCGGCCACGGTGCCGGGGTAGCGGATCAGATACGTCCGGGCCAGGAAGGACCCCATGGAATGCCCCAGCAGGAACACCGGAAGGCCGGGGAACCGCTGCCCTGCCAGCTCCCGCCGGGCATAGAGGTCCTGCACCGCCCAGTCCCAGCTGCCCCTGGGTCCGAAGTACAGCCGGGGCGCCCCCGCCGCCACGGAGAGACCGTGCCCCAGGTGGTCGTGGCCCGCCACGGCAAAGCCCCACTCCGTCAGGTAGGCCGCCAGGGGCTCATACCGCAGGATGTGCTCCGACACGCCATGGGAGAGCACCAGAACCGCCCGGGGTGCCATGTCCGGCGTCCACTCCACCGCATGGATGCCGGTCCGCCCGTCTGCGGAGGGGAAGGTAAATTCGTTTCTCACCATGGAAAAATCATCCTCTCTGTGCTATACTGTGTGCCATCAGGCGTAGGATGCCTGCTTTCTGGGTCGATGATACCACACTTCCGTCACAAATGCCAGAGGAGGCCGCATTCATGGAAACATACATCGCTGCCCTGGACCAGGGAACCACCAGCTCCCGGGCCATCCTGTTCAACCGGGCCGGGGAGATCGTCTCCCGCGCCCAGCACCCCTTCCGCCAGATCTACCCCCAGCCCGGCTGGGTGGAGCACGATCCGCTGGAAATCTGGGCCACGGAGAAGCGGGCCCTGGCGGAGGTCGTAGGCGCCGCCCACATCGACCCCAAGCGGATCGCCGCCCTGGGCATCACCAACCAGCGGGAGACCACCATCCTCTGGGACCGCTCCACCGGGCAGCCGGTCTGCAACGCCATCGTATGGCAGTGCCGCCGGACCGCTCCCCTCTGCGACACGCTGAAGGCCGACGGCCTGGGCCCCCTGGTGGCGGAGCGGACGGGCCTGCTGATCGACGCCTACTTCTCCGGCACCAAGATCCGGTGGCTGCTGGACCACGTCCCCGGCGCCCGGGAACGGGCGGAGCGGGGGGAGCTGTGCGCCGGCACGGTGGACAGCTGGCTCATCTGGAACCTCACCGGCGGGGCAGCCCACGTGACAGACTACTCCAATGCCTCCCGGACCATGCTGTTCAACATCCACACCCTCCAATGGGACGAGGCGCTTTGCCGGGCGCTGGGCATCCCCGCTTCCCTGCTGCCGGAGCCGCTGCCCAACTGCCATCTCTACGGCCGTGTGGCCCCGGACATTCCCGGACTGGAGGATCTGGCGGGCATCCCCATCTGCGGCAGCGCCGGGGACCAGCCGGCGGCCCTGTTCGGCCAGGCCTGCTTCACGCCGGGCCAGGCGAAGAACACCTACGGCACCGGCTGCTTCACGCTGATGAATGTGGGCGGTGAGCCGGTGGCCTCCCAGTCGGGATTGGTAACCTCCGTGGCTTGGTCCCTGGGGGGCGAGACTACCTATGCCCTGGAGGGCAGCGTGTTCAACGCCGGCAGCACCATCCAGTGGCTGCGGGATGAACTGGGGCTCATCTCCTCCGCCCCGGAGTGCGACCGGCTGGCGGAGAGCGTGCCGGACGCCGGAGGCGTCTACGTGGTGCCCGCCTTCACCGGCCTGGGCGCCCCCTACTGGGACATGTACGCCCGTGGCACCATCGTGGGGCTGACCCGTGGCACCACCAAGGCCCACATTGCCCGGGCGGTGCTGGACGCCATCGCTTTCCAGGTGACGGATCTGGTGCAGGCCATGAACGCCGACGCCCCTTGCCCCATCACCACATTACGGGTGGACGGCGGTGCCTCCGTCAGCGACATCATGATGCAGACCCAGGCGGATCTGCTGCGACTGCCGGTGGACCGACCCGCCCAGGTGGAGACCACTGCCTTCGGCGCTGCGGCCCTGGCGGGGCTGGCGGCCGGAGTGTGGGGCAGTCTGGAGGAAGTGGCTGCCCTGCGCCGCAGCCAGCACGTATTTCTGCCCCAGCGGCCCCAGGCCGCCTGCGAGGCCCAGTACCGCCTGTGGCGCCGGGCAGTGGACCGGGCGTTGCGGTGGATTGAAAACGATGTGTAAACAAATCCGGAATTTGTTGCGTTCAGTGGAAAAGTGCGCTATACTGAAGCCAAGTGAGAGGCATGAAACGGAAATGAAGACGATCAGTGCGGCGTTTGGTCCGCAGGTGAAAGGAGTTTATCGACATGGCTTTTTTTGAGGATCTGACCAAAAAGACAAAGGACCTGGCCTACGTGGCCGCCGACAAGGCCAAGGATGTGGCCGCCGTGGCAGCGGATAAAGCCAAGGACGCGGCGGAGCTGACCCGCATCTCCATGGCCATCGCCGGGGAGCAGCGGGAGATCGACAAGAACTACCGCACCATAGGCGAGTGGTTCGTCAGCGAGTACGAGGGGGAGATCCCCGACGCCGTCCGGGACCTGGTAGAGGCCGTCAACACCTCTAAGGCCAAGATCGCCGAGCTGGAGGCCAGCAAACCCCGTAAGGACGATGGCGCCGAGGTTGAGGCAGCAGCTCCCGCCCAGAAGATCTGCCCCATCTGCGGCGCGGCCTCTGACAGCAAGTTCTGCCCCCAGTGCGGCGCCCCTATGGGTGACTGAGTTCCCGCCATAACAAAGACAAGCCCGCCGGCCTGATGGCCGGCGGGTTCTCTTTCTCTTTCAAAAGGTCAGGCGCATGTCATACCATACCACGCCGCCGTGGGTGGACTGGGAGACGCCCTCGTTCACAAAGCCGAATTTTTCGTAGTAGTGGACCAGCTTGTCCTTACAGGTGAGGACGCAGCCGCGTCTTCCCTGGGCCCGGGCGTCGGCAATCACCCGCTCCAGCACCGCTCCGGCGCAGCCCCGGCGGCGATAGGCCGGCAGGGTGTTGACGCCGAAGATCATCTGCCAGGTGCCGTCCTCGTCGTGGAGGGCGGCGTTTTCATACATCTCGTCCCGGAGCGTGGGCTCGTCGGTGGTCATGCCGTCCACAAAGCTCACCAGCGTGCCGTCGTCCTCCTCCAGCAGCCAGAAGTGGTCTGCGTAGTAGGCCAGACGGTCTGTGATCTCCGCCGCCGTGGCAGCCTCCGCTGGTGGGAAGCAGGCGGCCTCCACCGCCGCCAGGGCAGCCGCGTCCGCCAGAGAGGCAGTCCGAATGTGCATGAAAAAATCCTCCTCATTTCAAATAACGGTAAGTCAGCAGCAACCGGGCGGTGCCGTTGAACTGGTTTTCCAGCCAGAAGGGCTGATCCGCCGCGAACCGCAGGGCGTCCCGCTCCAGCAGCTGGAAGTCCTGCCCCTCCGCGTGGAGCAGCACCGTGCCGGAGAGGCTGGTGGCCAGGCACACGCAGCCGGGCACCATAGGTTCCGGCGCGTACCGGCCGCTGATGTACAGGTCCAGAAAGAACGTCTCCTGCCGCAACACGTCGTCATAGGGCAGCGAGGGCCGCAACAGCGCCTTGCCCCCATCCAGCCGGGCGGCCTTGTTGTCCAGCTCCCGCAGAAGCAGCAGCGGCTCGAAGTCGTCGTTCTCCAGCAGCACCTCCGCCGGGACCTTTAATGCCCCGGCCAGCTTGCCCAGCAGCCCCACAGAGGGGTTGGCCTCCCCCCGCTCGATCTGCCCCAGCATGGAGCGGGACACGCCGGCCTCCGCCGCCAGCCGCTCCATACTGAGCTTCTTGCTCTTGCGGATGCGCTTGAGATTCTCCCCCACCGCCCGGGTCAGCTCCATGGTATCCCCGTCCTCTCCCGGCAAAATGGCCGGTATATTGTGCAATAGCTGTTCTATAGTATCCGGTTTGTCGGATTTTGTCAAGAGGAAGGCGGGACAGCCCTGCTGCCCCGCCGGGCAAATTTGGAAAAGGACTTGCAAGCGAATCCCAATCGTGATATCATCGACATGAAAAACAAAAATGCGGCAGTTTCCAGGTGCGCCAACACCTGGAAACCTATGCAGGTGATGACGCACCTACACAACGGCCGAAAGGCCGCACCGCATGAATTATGATACGACATTCCGGCCTTTTTGTAAAGGGCGGCTTTTCTCGTTATCCATTCATGCCTGTGTTGCACAAGAAGTCTCTTCTTACGCCGTGTAGGGGAAACCCTGCGTGGCGTTTTTGTTTTTCACCCGCCGCCTGGGGGCGCCAGCCCCCGGGGCCGGTGCGGTGAAAAACAGGGAGAGGCGGTATCCCGCTTCCCTGTGCAGTTTTGAGAAAAAGGGAATCCTAAAAATTATTGCGGAGGAGCGGTGGTATGATTATTCTGTGAGATTTGCAGCTTGGTCACAAGGATCTGGATACATGGAAGCCAGGTCCCAACAGCGCGGGCGGTGTCAGTGTACAGATTATCTTTCAAAATGACACGCAGAAAACCATCAAATACGTCTACTTTGATGTGGTCCCCTACAACGCGGTGAAGGATGCCTAAAGCTGTACCATCTCCGGCAAGACCAAGGCCGGACTGAAATGTACCGGGCCGATTCAGCCGGGCAAGATTTTCCGGGACGTATGTTGGGAAAATGTCTGGTACAACTATTCCATTACAACGCTGGACCTGGTCATGGTGGAGGTCCTCTACATGGACGGCAGCTCGGAAAAGCTCACCGGAGCCAACATCAAGTACGGCGATCCTCCCGGCTGCTACATAGCCACTGCGGTGTATGGCTCCTATGACTGCCCCCAGGTGTGGACCCTGCGGCGCTTCCGGGATCATACCCTGGCCGCCTCCTGGTACGGCCGGACCTTCCTTCATGCCTACTACGCCGTCAGCCCCACGCTGGTAAAGTGGTTCGGCCGGACCGCCTGGTTCCAGAAGCTCTGGCGGGGCCCCCTGGACCGGCTGGTGGCAAGACTCCGGGACGAGGGCGTGGCGGACACCCCCTATCAGGACCGGGAGTGGTGACCCCGAAAACAAATCCTCCCCGTTATCAAACGGGGAGGATTTTTCTGTCTGTATTGCGTTTAGACCCGCTTCCAGCTTGCGCCGCCCTTGGTGTCGATGATCTCGATGCCCTGGGCTTTCAGCTCATCCCGGATGCGGTCCGCCTCCGCAAAGTTCTTCGCCTTCTTCGCCTCGTACCGCGCCAGCACCAGCGCATCAATGGCCGGGTCCCCCTCGCCGGTGACGGTGTAGCCGCTCTCGGTTTGGGTGGTCTTGGCCTGGGCGGCCTCCGCCCGCTTGGCCGCCGCCTTCTCCAGCAGGCCCAGGGACAGCACGCTGTCAAAGTCCCCGATCAGGGCCAGCTTGGTGGCGTCGTTGGTCTTTGCCTTCAGCACGTCGAACAGGGCCGTCACGCCCATGGAGGTGTTCAGGTCGTTGCCCATCTGCTGCCCGAACTTCTCCCGGTAGGGCTTCATGGCCTCCTGGTCCACCGGACCGTCCGCCGGGTCTAGGGCCGCGATGCGGGCGATCAGCTTGGTGTAGGCCGCCGCCGCGTTGTCCAGGTTCTCCCAGGTGAACACCAGCGCCTTGCGGTAGTGGCTCTGGAGGCAGAAGTACCGGTAGGCCAGGGGGTCATAGCCCTTCTGCTCCAGCAAGGACACAGTGAGAAACTCACCCTTGGACTTGGACATCTTGCCGTCCGAGGTATTCAGGTGATGGACGTGGAACCACTGGGGGCACCAGGGATGGCCCAGGTAGCTCTCGCTCTGAGCGATCTCGTTGGTGTGGTGGGGGAAGGCGTTGTCCACGCCGCCGCAGTGGAGATCCAGATACTCCCCATTGTACTTCAGGGAGATGCCGGAGCACTCGATATGCCACCCCGGATACCCTACGCCCCAGGGGGAATCCCACTTCAGGGCCTGGTCCTCGAACTTGCTCTTGGTGAACCAGAGGACGAAGTCGTTCTTGTTGCGCTTGTTGGGATCCTCCTCCACGCCCTCCCGGACGCCTACGGCCAAGTCCTCCTCGTCGTGGTCGTTGAAGACGTAGTACCGCCCCAGCTTGGAGGTGTCGAAGTACACGTTGCCGCCGGCGAAGTAGGCATAGCCGGTATCCATCAGCTTGGAGACGATCTTGATATACTCGTCGATGCAGCCGGTGGCGGGCTGGACCACATCCGGCGTCTTGATATTCAGCCTGCGGCAGTCCTCAAAGAAGGCATCGGTGTAGAACTGGGCGATCTCCATGACCGTCTTGTGCTCCCGCTTGGCGCCCTTGAGCATCTTGTCCTCGCCCTCATCGGCGTCGGAGGTCAGGTGGCCCACGTCGGTGATGTTCATCACCCGGTGGACATCATAGCCAGTCCAGCGGAGGAACTTCTCCAGCACGTCCTCCATGATATAACTGCGCAGGTTGCCGATGTGGGCGAAGTGATACACTGTGGGGCCGCAGGTGTACATCTCCACGCGGCCGGGGGTGTGGGTCTTGAACTCCTCTTTCTTGTGGGTGGCCGAATTGTACAGGTACATAAACACTGCTCCTTTTACGTTTCCGAACCGGCGGATTCCTCCCGCCGGCTCTTGAGATATTGTTCATCCATGAGTTTTTCCAAAAATTCCAGACGGGATAAGGCTGCATTCAACTTTTCCTCTACGGGGTCCCGGACGCTGATCTGGTCCACCTCGTCGGCGAAGGTGGCGATCTTTCCGGCCACTCGGACCACATGGGCGGGGACGCCCACGGCGGTGCAGTCCTCCGGCACCGCGCTGAGGACCACGGCGCCCGCGGCAATGCGGGCGTTGTCCCCCACGGTGAAGGGGCCCAGTACCTTGGCGCCGGAACCCACCATCACATTGTTGCCCAGGGTGGGGTGGCGCTTGCCCTTGTCCTTGCCGGTGCCCCCCAGGGTCACCCCCTGGTAGAGCAGACAGTCGTCTCCGATCTCCGCAGTCTCGCCGATGACAATGCCCATGCCGTGGTCGATCACCAGCCGGTGGCCGATGGTGGCGCCGGGGTGGATTTCAATGCCGGTCCAGAACCGGCTCCACTGGGAGACGCACCGGGCCAGAAAGAATCGATGATGCCGGTACAGCCAATGGGCCACCCGGTGGTACAGAACGGCATGGACACCAGGGTACAGGAGAAAAATCTCAAGCTTGCTGCGGGCCGCGGGGTCGCGGCGCTGGTAGGCGGCCAGCAGGCCGCCCAGTCGGGTTACTCGTTTTGCCATATCGAATTGCTCCTTGTGCGGATCGGGAGGCCATGAAAAACGCCTCCCGTACCAAGGTACGAGAGGCGACGGATCGCGGTTCCACTCTCTTTTATCACTCAAGGAGGCCCGTTGACGCTGGCCAGACGGAGGGCTTCCACATCCCCCGCGCTCCCGGGCGCACGTTCACAGCTCCCGCCGCAGGCGCGCTTGCAGCCGGTGACGCGCCCTCTCTGTTCTTTGGAAGTGCTGTTACTCTTCCCGATCAACACGCTATTCCATTTACGCTTTGTATCTTAACAGGATTTGAGAGAGGTGTCAAGAGACAACTTCACGCAGGAATATCCCGGCCCTGCGCCCTGCGCCTTGACAGCGCACCTGCTTCTCCATACAGAATATGCCGGAATGTGGAAACCGTCCCCCCTGTCAACAGGCGGTTGACAAAATTCCAATGGCTGTCGCTTGCCAAGCGCCCGCCTTTTCGGTATGATGGGACCAAAGAAAAGGAGGGGATACTCCATGGAATTGAAGGACCGTATCGCTGCCGTCCGCAAAGCGGCGGGATTGACCCAAGAGCAGCTGGGCGAGCTGCTGGGTGTCACCCGGCAGGCCGTCAGCAAGTGGGAGAGCGGCCAGACCACGCCGGACGCCGCCACCATCGCCGCGCTGTGCGAAAAGCTCCATGTGTCGGCCGACTATGTGCTGTTGGGAAAGGAGCCGGGGGAGGGACAGACCGCCGCCTATGAGCCGCCGGACACCTGTCCCTGCTGCGGGCGGAAGGTCTCCGGCAGCATCTGTCCGGAATGCGGCTATCAGCTGCCCAATCATCCGCCCCGTGGGCCCCAATACGCTGTCGTTGCCACCCGCCCCGGCTTTGTGCAGAGCACGGAGTCGTCTGCCCAGCTGGTGAAATACTGCGGCTTCACCCAAGAGGATGCCAACAATGCCATCGCCCACTATGTGAACAACCAGTCCCGCATCCTGCTGCAGCGGGGACTGGTTGACAGTGCGGCCCAGTACATTGCCGCCCATCTGGACCAGGATTTCTTCTGCCCGCAGATCGTAGTGGACTGCGGGGAATCCGAGGAGGCGCTGCTTTACAAACCCAAAGCCTTCGAGACACCGTCTCCCGTCAAGAGTCAAGAGGGCATCGGCTTCTGGGGCGTGGTGGGTGCTGTTATCGTTGCCCTGCTGATCCTCTCGTTCTTCTGATGATGGACCGGTCCTTTCTGCGGCGGTACGCCGCCTCCGGCGCGGTCATCGCCGGGCTGTATCTCCTGAACCGCTTTCTTTTGGTCCCCCTGACCAGCTGCCGCCTGCTGGCTTGGCACGGGGCGGACTTCCTGGCCGGCGGCTTGATGCTGTGCCTGCTGAACGGTCTGCTGTGTCTCACCCGCCGGCGGCCAGTGGAGCGGGCCCTGCCTGCCTCGCTTTTCCTGCTGGCCTGCGGCCTTTTCTGGGAAGTGGTCACGCCTCTGTACCTGCTCCGATCCGTGGGCGACCTCCGGGATGTCCTGGCGGTGTGGCTGGGGGGCGTGGCTCTGCTGTCCCTCTGGCGGGTGTGGGACCGGCTGGGGCCTGGAAGCTGAACATGTCAAAACGCCCCCGGCGGGAGTGACCCGCCGGGGGCTCGTCTGTTGTCAGAGTCACGCCGAGGCGATGACATCCTTGTTCTTCACGAAATACTCTACGCCGGAGTACAGGGTGGTGAGGGTGATGACCCACACGCAGAGCGTGTTCACCACCGGTGGAATGGGCAGGAACATCAGCACCACGCACACCATAGTGGCGGCAGTCTTGACCTTGCCGGACCATCCGGCGGCGATGACCCGTCCCTTGTCGCTGGCGATCATCCGCAGGCCGCTGACGGCGAACTCCCGGCAAATGACAATGAGCAGCATCCAGGCGGGCATCTGCCCGATCTCCACGAACCACAGCATGGCGGCGGTCACCAGCATCTTATCCGCCAGGGGGTCGGCAAACTTGCCGAAGTCCGTCACCAGGTTGTACTTCCGGGCGATCTTGCCGTCCAGCATGTCCGTGAGGCTGGCGATGATGAAGATGGCCAGCGCCACCCACGTGGCGCCGGGGAAGCCCCAGTACAGCACCACCATGAAAACCGGGATCAGAATAATGCGCAAAAGCGTCAATTTATTGGGCAAATTCATGGATGTTTACTCCTCCGCCAATTCTCCGGTCAGTTCGCCGTCCATGACGCCGGTAAGCCGGACGGTCACAAAGGTGCCCGGTTCCACCTCCCGGTCCGCGTCAAACCAGATGCGGCCGTCGATGTCCGGGGACTCGGCGTAGCTGCGGCCGAAGTGCATCTGGGCCTGGCTGTCGAAGCCCTCGCACAGCACCTCCCGCTCCGTTCCCAGAACAGACTCGTTGTACGCGTCGATGATGTCGGACTGAACGTCCACCACCAGCTCCGCCCGGCGGCGGGCCTCCTCCATGTCCACATGGTCCATCTGGGCCGCCCGGGTGCCCTCCTCCGGGGAGAAGGGGAACACCCCGGCCCGTTCAATCTTTGTCTCCCGGAGAAAGACACACAGCTCTTCCAGCTCCGCCTCGCCCTCGCCGGGCAGGCCGGTGATGAGGCTGGTCCGCAGCACCAGGCCGGGGATGCGGGCCCGGAGCTTTGTCAGCAGGTCCAGCAGCTCCGCCTTGGTATCCCGGCGGTTCATGGCCTTCAGGATCCCGTCGTTGCAGTGCTGGATGGGGATGTCCAGATACTTGACGATCTTGGGCTCCTCCGCAATGGTGTCGATCAGCTCCTCAGTGATCTCGTCCGGATACAGATAGTGGAGCCGGACCCAGTGGAAGTCCAGCCTGCACAGCTCCCGCAGGAGAGACGCCAGCTGGTGCTCGCCGTTCAGGTCCGTTCCATACCGGGTGATATCCTGGGCGATGACCAGCAGCTCCTTCACGCCGGCGTCCGCCAGCTCCCTGGCCTCTTCCAGAAGGCCCTCCATGGGGCGGCTGCGGTATTTGCCCCGCAGGGAGGGGATCACACAGTAGGCGCAGTGGTTGTCGCACCCCTCGGCGATGCGGAGGTAGGCATACCAGGGGGGCGTGGACAGGATGCGTCCCCCGTCCTGGGGGGCGGTGTGGATGCTGCCCAGGTGGCAGGGCCTCAGGCCAGAGGCCCCCATCACCTCGTCGATGGCGGCGCAGATATCGCCGTAGCTGCCGGTGCCCAGAATGCCGTCCACCTCCGGCAGCTCGTTCAGAACGTCCTGCTTGTACCGCTGGGTCATGCAGCCGGTGACCAGGATCTTCTGTACCTGGCCGGCCCGCTTCAGCTCCGCCATCTCCAGAATGTTGTCGATGGCCTCCTCGCAGGCGGACTGCAGGAAGCCGCAGGTGTTCACCACCACCACGTCGGCCCCCTCCGGCTGCGCCTGGACGGTGTGGCCGGCGGCCTGGACAGAGGCCATCATCTGCTCGCAGTTCACCTGATTCTTGGCGCAGCCCAGGGAGATAAAGGAAATGTTGTATGGCACGATCGAGTCCTCCAATCGATGGATTGTTGCAAAATGGGCCCGGCGGGGCCGGCATGTGTGTCCCATTGGACAGGGAATGACAGCCATGATGTGGCTGGGCAGATACGCCCACTTGTAGGAGCAGGCACCCCATAACCGCCATTCGGCGGCCCGTATGCCTCCCCGGAGGGAATACCCCCTGCGAGACGGGACTCATTCTTCGAGAATCTCCGCTCCCAGACGGCTCCATGCCTCCCGGACGTCTCCCCAAGCAAACCCCCGCCGCAGCAGTGCGCTGGTGAGCCGCCGCTTCTCCGCCTCCTCTGGGGCCCGGCCCCGGAGCTTGGCCGCAAGAAATCGGTCAATCTGCCAGGCGCTGTCCGGTGCCTGATCCAGAGCCTCGTCCCACAGCTCCCGGGGTACGCCTTTCTCCCGCAGTTTCTCCCGAATGCGGGCCGGGCCATAACCAAGGCCGGCGCAGTGGCGCACCAAGATTGCTGCGTAATCTGCATCGTTGATGGCACCAATGGCCTCCAGCCACTCAGCGGCGTACCGCGCCTCCGCCTGACTGGCCCCCTTCTCCTGGAGCTTCCGCTCCAGGTCGCGGCGGCTCATGGCCCGCTTGCCGATGAGGTCCGCCGCCGTGGCCTTCACGTCGGAGACGCTGGCAGCCTTCTTCAGCTGCTCCAGACGTCTGCCGTCCAAATCATCTCCAGTCCGCAGGCCGAAGTCCAGCGCCTCCTGCTCTGTGATCTTCAGGCAGGCGCCGTCCTCCAGGAATACCAGCACCCGGCCCTTTTTGTGGGGGGACGCCTGGACGCGCTCAATCCGCATCTTCGAAGTCGTCGGCGCTCACATCCACCGCCCGGCCTGCCGCCTTGGCGGCGATGCGGGACTGGTTGCTCATCAGCTTGTCGAAGTTCCGGCGGATGTCCGCCTCCAGCTTGTCCGCCGTCTCCGGGTTCTCCTGGAGATACCGCTTGGCGGCGTCCCGGCCCTGGCCGATGCGGGTCTCCCCGATGGAGAACCAGGAGCCGGACTTCTGCACCAGCTCCAGCTTCACGCCCAGGTCCAGCAGCTCACCGAAGTGGGAGATTCCCTCGCCGTACATGATGTCGAACTCCGCCTCCCGGAAGGGGGGCGCCACCTTGTTCTTCACCACCTTGGCACGGGTCCGGTTGCCCACGATCTCAGAACCGTTTTTCAGCGCCTCGATCCGGCGCACATCGATGCGGACGGAGGCGTAGAACTTCAGCGCCCGGCCGCCGGTGGTCACCTCCGGGTTGCCGTACATGATGCCCACCTTTTCCCGCAGCTGGTTGATGAAGATGACGATGCAGTTGGTCTTGCCGATGGCGCCGGTGAGCTTCCGCAGGGCCTGGCTCATCAGCCGGGCCTGCAGGCCCACATAACTGTCGCCCATTTCGCCCTCGATCTCCGCCCGGGGCACCAGGGCCGCCACGGAGTCCACCACCACCACGTCAATGGCGCCGGAGCGGACCAGGGCCTCGGTGATCTCCAGCGCCTGCTCGCCGGTGTCCGGCTGGGCGATCAGCATGTCCTCCACCTGGACGCCCAGTGCCCGGGCATAGGTGGGGTCCAGGGCGTGCTCTGCGTCCACAAAGGCCACCTCGCCGCCCCGCTTCTGGGCCTCCGCGACGACGTGCAGAGCCAGGGTGGTCTTGCCGGAGGACTCCGGCCCGTAGATCTCCACAATCCGCCCCTTGGGCAGGCCGCCGATGCCCAAGGCCACGTCCAGGGACAGAGAGCCGGTGGGGATGTAATCCACGTTCAGCTCCGCCTTGTCGCCGAAGCGCATAATGGCGCCCTTGCCGTACATCCGCTCGATCTGGGCCATGGCCGTGTCGATGGCCCGCTTCTTATCGTCCGCCGGAGCCGCGTTGGGCAGCGGCGCTTTCTCTCTCGCCATTGTATTCTCCTCCTGATTCTCTATAAAAACTCTTTATTTCAACTCATCTGTAAGTCCCTTACTTCTCTGAGAGAGTCCCCAGCAGAGGGATCCAAACAGCATCCCTCCATACACGATCACCGCGCGGCCGCCAGGCAGCGTCTCCCGGACAGGGTCCCAATACTCAGGCGCATAACTGGACGGGTCTGTTTCAACCGCTGCAAAAAGGATAGGTCACCGCCGTGGCCGCCATGGAAAGGGCTGACGCCCTATACGCCGTATAGCGCGGCTTGGGCGAGTGCTTAACGAAACCCCGGCGCATCAGCGTCCAGCCCGACACCAGGGGCCCGGCCCACAGCAGGGTCGGACTTCCCGCCTCCTGCACATAAAACGGCAGCCCCACCATTGCCGTTCCTTTCTCTAAACGTCAGAGCTCTGTACACAGCGTTCCGAATACCACCCGGGGGATGTCGTGGTGGTCCTTCACCACCTGGATATCCCCGAAGCCCTGGGTCCGCATGATCCGCAGCACGTTGTCCGCTTGACCGATGCCCACTTCAAAATACAGACGGCCGCCGGGAGCCAGGGCCTCCTTCCACTTCTCGGAGATGCTCCGGTAGAAGTCCAGGCCGTCCTCGCCGCCGTCCAGGGCCAGATGGGGTTCATAGTCCTTGACGGAGGTGTCCAGCGTCTCGATGTCCGCCCGGGGGATATAGGGGGGATTGGACACGATGCACTGGAACTCTCCCAGGGATTTCTCCGGCTTTTCCCGGGCGTCCGCCTGCATGGGCACCACCCGGGCGGTAAGGCTGTTGCGGCGGACGTTCTGGCGGCAGATCTTCAGGGCCCCGTCAGACCACTCCCCCAGCACCACCCGGGCCTGGGGCACTTGGGCCGCCACCGCCAGCCCGATGCAGCCGCTGCCGGCGCACAGGTCCAGCACCCGGCATTCCCCCAAGGTCTTGATATAGCCAATGGCCTGCTCCGCCAGCACCTCCGTGTCCGGCCGGGGAATCAGCACGTCCCGGGAGATGTCCAGCGGGAGCCCATAGAACTCCCACTCACCGATAAGGTATGCCACCGGCTCGCCCTCCAGATGCCGCCGCACCAAGTCCCGGACCCGGTGCTCCAGCTCCGGGGAGGCGTACAGTCCCCCATCCCGGGCCAGCTCCTCCCGGCTCTTGTTAGTGCCGAAGCAAACCAACTCCCGGGCCTCCAGCGTGGCCTCCTCGATCCCTGCCCTCCGCAGCTGCTGGCGGATATCCAAATACAAATTGTTGTATGTCGTCGCCATAATACGCCTCATTATCAAAAATTCACCATTCGTCTTTCCCTTTTTCACTGGGCAAGACCAGCTCCAGGGACCGGATGGCGCACTCGATCATGGAGTCGTCCGGCTCATTGGTGGTGAAGTTCTGCATCCACATTCCGGGGGCCGTCAGGATTTTGGCCAGCCGACTGTCCTGCACGTGGCGGCCCACCCAGCGGTTGAACTCATAGGTAATGCCCACCACCAGAGGCAGCAGAATCAGATGTGCCAGTGTCCGCAGCCAGACATTGGTGATGGGCCAGATGCCGAACACCACACTGGACACCAGGATGGACACAAAGATCACCACGAACAGAAAGCTGGTGCCGCACCGGGGATGGTGCCGGGGCTGAATGCGGACATTCTCCACCGTCAGGGGTAGCCCCGCCTCGTAGCAGAAGATGGTCTTGTGCTCCGCCCCGTGGTACTGGAACACCCGGTAGATGTCCTTCTGCTTGGAGCAGAAGATCAGATACAGTAGGAAGATAGCCACCTTCAGCACGCCTTCGATCAGGTTCCGGCCCCACATGGGGAAGTCCGGGAAGAAGTGCAGCAGCCCGCCGGTGAGGAAGGTGGGCAGCACCAGAAAGAGGAAGATGGACAGGCCGATACCCAGCAGCACAGAGAGGCCCACGATCAGCCCCTCCAGCTTCTTGTTGGAAAAGGTCCGGTCCAGCCACTGTTCAAATTTGGAGGGCTCCGTGGTCTCCTCCTCCGGATAGAAGTCCGCGGAGTACATCAGCGCCTTCACGCCGTTGACCATGGAGGAGAGGAAGTTGACGGTGCCTCGGATCAGGGGCCAGCCTAAAATAGGATGCCGGTCCTTGATGAGCCGCAGCTCCTCCACCTTCTCCACCAGATTGCCCCCCTGGTCCCGGACCACGATGGCCTGCTTCTCCGGGCCCCGCATCAGAATGCCTTCAATGAGTGCCTGTCCGCCGATGCTGGTGCGGAAGGCGCAGGATTGGGGTTGTTTTGCCATGTGTTTCCTTTCTAATTCCGTACAGTTGAATTCTACCATGCTCTGTACAGAAATGCAAACATTTGTTCGATTTTCGAAAATCATTCCTTGACCGGCAGGCAGATGGTGACCACCGCGCCGCCGCCATCGGCGTTGCCGATGGTGAAGATGCCGTTGTGAAGGCCGACGATCTCATCGCACACCGCAAGGCCGATGCCGCTGCCCCGGGCCTTGGAGGAGCCCTTGTAGAACTTCTGCTTGATGAAGGGCAGCTCCGCCTCCGGGATGCCGGGACCGTAGTCCCGGACCCGAACCACCTCAAACTCGCCCTCCCGGCTGATGGAAGTGTCGATCCGCTTGCCGGAGCCGCCGTGCTTGGCGGCGTTGTCCAGCACGTTGCAGAACACCTGCTTCAGCCGCTCAGAGTCGCCGGGGATGGGAGGCAGGTCCTCATCCCCGCACTCGTAGTTCAGTTTGATGCCCTCCTGCCGGAACAGCTCGCCGTAGGTGAAGATGGCGTCCTCAAACTCCGCCTGCAGGTCCACCTGCTCCATCCGGAGGGTGAATCGGCCGTCCTCCATCTTGGAGAATTCCAGCAGCTCCTCTACCATGGTAGAGAGCCGCCGGGCCTCGTTCAGAATGATGCGGATGCCGCGGCGCATCTGGGCGGGGTCATCTGTGGTGTCCTCCAGAATCGTCTCGCCCCAGCCGTTGATGGCAGTGAGGGGCGTCCGCAGCTCGTGGGACACGGAGGAGATGAACTCGGATTTCATCTTCTCGTTCTGGCCGATCTTGAGGGACATATCGTTGATGTTGTCCACCAGTTCCCCCAGCTCGTCCGTGTACTTGTTTTCGATCTGGAAGCCATAGCTCCCGGCAGAGATCCGCTTGGCCGCCTCAGACACCACGGCCACCGGCTCCACCACGTTGTTGATGAACAGCAGGCTGGAGATCAGCACCAGGGCCATGCAGATGCCTCCCACCGCCAGAATGATAAAGACCACCAGGACAATCTGCCGGTCCACCAGCTTCATGGACGTCACCAGCCGCATGACGCCCGCCACCCGGCCGTTGAACAGCAGGGGCGCTGAGACCGCCATGATCTTCTCACCCGTCTCCGGGTCTCTGCCTTGGAAGGGCGTGATCTCCTGATTGGTGATGGCTCTGGTAATATCGCTGGTCCCCGGCGAGCTGCCTGCTGTCAGGCCGGAGGTGGACATCTGGATACGTCCGGTGCTGCCGATGAACTGCAGCTCAATCCGGGACTTGTCCTCATAGGTGTCCACTGCCTGGGTCGCCATCTGGTTGTACTCGGAGTAGCTGTTCATGAAGTAGTCGTTGAAAGCACTGGACATGGCCTCCGCCTGCTTCATCAGGCCGTTTTCCATGCTGCTGTAATAGTAGGTGGAAACGCCCACAGATACCAGCGTCACCAGCAGCATCAGCAGCACCAGCACCGGCAGAATGGTATTGACGATCCACCGCTTCCGCAGGCCCCGGAGGCGCAGCACCGTCCATTTCCGATCCCGTTCTTCCTCTGCCATGGGCCGCTCCTCCTTTCCCTGCGTTCCTTACGCCGGCATCACTGGCCGGCCGATTTTCTCAGAACCCCCACTTGTATCCGTATCCCCACACCGTGGTGATATACGTGGGATTCTGCACGTTGCTTCCCATCCCGCGGCGCGGGATGGGACCCCTTTCCTCAGCTTGCGCGGCGGAAGTAAATTCCACCTTGCGCCAAGGTTTTGGCTTCCACCAAAACGCTTGTACGGGCCATCGGCCCGCCCCGCTCCGCGGGGCCCCGGACAACGCCCGGAGCCGCTCAGAACCCCCACTTGTATCCGTATCCCCACACCGTGGTGATGTACGTGGGATTCTGCACGTTGTCCTCGATCTTCAGCCGCAGGCGGCGGATGTTGACATCCACGATCTTCAGCTCACCGAAGTAGTCCCGGCCCCAGACCATATCCAGGATCTCCTCCCGGGAGAGGGCCTTGCCCGGATTTTCCATGAACACCTTCATGATGGAATACTCCACCTGGGTCAGCTTGATTCGCTGGCCGTTCTTCTCCAGCGTCCGGTTGCGGGTGTTCAGCAGGAAGGGATCCTGCCGAATCTCCCCGGTCTGGGGGATCTCCTCTCCGCCGGCCCGGCGGAACAGGGCGTCCACACGGGCGGTAAGCTCTGCCGGGGAGAAGGGCTTGGTCACATAGTCGTCGGCGCCGGTCATCAGTCCCGTCACCTTGTCCATCTCCTGGGAACGGGCGGTGAGCATGATGATACCGATTTTGGTGTTGGTGGCCCGGATGCGGCGGCAGACCTCAAAACCGTCGATCCCCGGCAGCATGATGTCCAGCAGCGCCACCCGGGTATCGGGGTTCTCCTTCAGCTTGTCCAGTGCCTCTTCGCCGGTCTCCGCCTCAATGACGTCGTACCCGGCACGGCGCAGGTTGATGACGATAAAGCTGCGGATGCTGGACTCATCCTCCAGCACCATTACTTTTTTCATTCGGCATACCGTCCTTTCTTCTCTGTCAGCTGTCGCCGGCGGACCACTCCGTGGTGATCAGGCTGAACGCCTCCCGCACCTCGTCTTCCGTCAGGCCGTATTCCCAGCTCCCATTTGTGTCCAGAAGCTCGGCCGTGTAGATGATCTCCGGCAGACGGCGCAGGATGACCCGGCCGCCCCGGGTGGCTCTGGCCTCGCGGCCGGAGCCTGTAAGCTTGGTGATCCGCAGGACATCCTGTGGTGGCTCCCCGCTGTCTCCCCGGTAGGAGAATGTGACCGTGACCTCCTCCGTCCCGGCCGTGCGGGTAATGAGGATCTGATCCTTCCACACGTCCGGCAGGCGCAGGTACCAGCCGTCCTCCACACTGTGGTAGGTGCTCACCACAGCCGCTTTGGTGCCGTCGCTGGTATAGGTATACCAGTCGATCCGCCGGCAGGGGTCCTCACCCACGTTTCCCCAGGCCGGGATCGGCTCGGGATGGGGGACCTCTGTGATACCGTCGCCGTTGATATCCTCCGGGTACAGGGAACTGAAGGGCGCGATCTCCGAAGACACCCCCGTCACGTCGGACAGCAGGATGTTCACCAGTTCTCCATTTTTCACGGTCAGGATGTCAGTGACCATCCAGGCCGACTCCTCCACCCCCGTGACGAACAGGGCCGGCGTACCGTCCTGTAGGACACCGCTCTTCACACGCCCCTGCTGGCTCAGCTCCGCCATGGTGCTGGTGATCCGTGCGGAGGTTCGCAGCTGGAACTCTTCCTCCTGCCAGCAGTAGTAATCCGCAATGCCGTTGCCCTCCTCATCGGCCCGGAGCACCACCAGCTCCCACAGGCCATCCTGATTCAGATCGTTGACCGCATATTTCACATAGCTGGTGCCCTGCACCAGCTCCTCCGGCTCCCCGGACCGCAGGGTGTAGACGGAGAGGGCCAGGAGGTCCGTATTGACCCGCCAGCCCACCAGCAGCTCCTTCCGGCCGTCCTGGTCCAGATCCTCGTAGGCAATGCTGTAAATGCTGGTGCCGGTGCCCTCAATGACGGCAGCCTGCTCATATCCCTGCTTTCCGGCGGTAAAGATATAGATCTTCAGGGGCTTCTCATCCGCAGAGTTGCGGAAGAAGGCCAGCGCCTCCTCCTCGCCGTCTCCGTCCAGATCCTCCAGCTGCACGGGCTGGATGTTGCTGCCGGAGACGGGGGCCGCGTACTCCGCCCCGCTCTCCAGCAACTGGTTGAGTGAGCTGTTCAGCTCCGTGTACTCCTCCGGCAGCTGCGGCAGGCTGTACAGGTCCGTGGGGGAAAAGGAAAATCCGCAGCCGCTGGCGGACAGAAGCAGAAGCAGGCCGACCGCTGCCGTCAGCATCCGCTGTATTCGCTGTCTCATGGCCTCCTCCTCTCTGCCGGTGGGCTGCCCCCGCCGAAAAACGCATAATTCAACTTATATATGATAGCACGTTTTCTCCCTGATGTGTAGGGGTTGTCAGCATTTTTCCCGCATTTTACGTTCTGTTCATTTTTCCGCCGTCCCCGGTCGGAAGGCCGCGATCAGGGCCAGCTTCCGCCTGCGATCCAGCCGTTTGATGGCGGCCTCCCGCCGCAGGGCCGCAGACCGGTCCGGCACCGCCTCCTGGTAGACCAGCTCCACCGGCAGGCGGCTGCGGGTGTACTTGGCGCCCCGCCCGCTTTGGTGGGCCTGGAGGCGGCGGGGCAGGTCGTTGGTGCAGCCTGTGTACAGTGTGCCGTCCCCGCAGCGCAGGATGTAGACCAGATAGCCCATACCGTCCCTCCTCTGTCCGATGAGACCAGTATACCACAGCCCGCCGCCCCGTCAAAGGGCTTTCCGCATGGGGACTTCCCTGCCCGGCATAGGAATGATGGTACAGGGAGGGATTCTATGTTGTCTGCCGCACTGCTGCTCTTCGCCAACACGCTGCTCTTCTCACTCCGCCTGTCCGGCGGCGGGTCGTTTCCAAAGCCGCTGTCCGCCGCAGAGGAGCGGGAATATCTCCGCCGCTACGCCCAGGGAGATCAGGAGGCCCGGGATGTACTCATCGAGCGGAACCTGCGCCTGGTGGCCCACATCATCAAGAAATACTATACCCAGAGCGCCGATCAGGAGGACCTGATCTCCATCGGCACCATCGGCCTCATCAAGGGCATCTCCAGCTTCGACCCGGAGAAGGGCGCCCGCCTGGCCACCTACGCCGCCCGCTGCATTGAAAACGAAATTCTCATGTACTTCCGCAGCCAGAAAAAGCTCCAGGGAGAAGTCTCTCTGTCGGATTCCATTGAGACAGACAAGGAGGGCAATGCCCTCCAGCTGATGGATGTGGTGGGCGTGGATGACACCATGCTGGACGATATCCACGACCGGGACAGCGCGCTCCGGCTCCACCAGATCATCCGGGAGCGTCTGACCACCCGGGAGGCGGAGATCATTCGCCTGCGGTACGGGCTGGGCGGCACCATCCCCCTGACCCAGAGGGAAATTGCCGCCTCCTTCGGGATTTCCCGGTCCTATGTATCCCGCATCGAAAAGCGGGCGCTGGAAAAGCTGCGCCAGGAGCTGCAGGACGGCCCTGCGCCCCAGCTGGTCCGGCGGAGGCCCCATTCCTCCGGGACGTGACCGCCGGATTTGGAAAACAGAGGGCGTGATGGAAAATTTCCATCACGCCCTTTCTTTGCGCGCTTCCGCGCCTTTCAATAGCGCCGCACCACGGCGGCCACCTTGCCCAATATCTGGGCATAGGTGCCGTCAATGGGGGAATATGCCTCATTCTCCGGCAGCAGCCATACCTGACCGCTTTTCAGAGACAGGCGCTTAACCGTCGCCTCGTCATCGATCAGAGCCACCACAATCTCACCGTGCTGCGCAGTGGGCTGGCTGTGAACCACCACCAGGTCGCCGGGCAGGATGCCTGCGTTCAGCATGGACTCGCCCCGGACCCGCAGGGCAAAATACTCCCCGGGCCGACCGGCGGTATCGAAGGTCAAATAGTCCTCGATACACTCCTCCGCCAGAATGGGGCTGCCGGCCGCCACATTGCCCACCACTGGGACCTGATTTTCAGGCTTAGGAGATTCCCGCAGCGTGATGGCGCGGCCCTTGCCGGCGCCCTTTTCAATGACGCCTGCCTCCTCAAGCCGTTTGAGGTGAAAATGGACTGTGGAGGGTGACTTCAGCCCCACGGCCTCCCCGATCTCCCGCACCGAGGGGGGGTAGCCCTGCTCCCGGATACAGGCGGCAATGTACTCGTAGATTTTCTGCTGCATCTTTGAGAGCTCCCGCATACGTGTCCACCTCCGCTGGATTTCTGGCTGTATTATACCACAACGCCGCAGGAAAAGCAAACATTTGTTCCATCATTTTCAAACTTTTTTGTCGTCTGTCCGTACGCTTCCGCATAGCTTTGATTTGTCTGCTTTTTTGCAAAATCCCCTTGAAATACAGAGAAAACTATGGTATCATTAACATCTGTGAAATCATGATCCATGCGCTGCATGGCTGAAAGTTTTGGAGGTTATCCTGTATGGACGCTTTAACGCTCGTCATCACGATCCTGCAGCTTCTCTGCGGTCTGGCAGTCATTGTCATCGTGCTCTTCCAGTCCGGCAAGAGCGCCGGCCTCTCCGGTGCCATCGGCGGTGTGGCCGACTCCTTCCTGTCCCGCAACAAGGCCAAGACTCTGGACGCCAAGCTGGCCCGCGCCACCAAATGGGTTGGGGCCATCTTCCTGATCCTGACGCTGGTCCTGCTGATCCTGCAGGGCTGATTTCGCGCTGAAAGCGCCCGGTGTGCCAGCACACCGGGCGCTTTTTTATATGTCGCCGGAGCAGTACAGCACACCGGCCTCCGGTTGGATACCGTTGGCTTCCAGCAGTTCCTGCACCGTCACGAAGCGGTAGCCTTCCCCTTGAAGCGTATCTACAATCTCCAGTGCCGCGTCCACAGAGGTATCGTAGATATCATGGAGCAGGATGATCTGATTGGGGGCCGCATTTTCCAGGACCGCCGCCTTCACCTGGGCTGTATTGAGCTTTTCCCAGTCCCTGGGATCGATGGACCACTTTATCATGGGCACCTGCAGCAGCTCCCGGTCCGCCGCATCCACGGCCCCGTATGGCGGGCGGAGCCAATATGGCCCCCCTCCCAGCAACGCTTCCAGCGTCTCCTCTGTACGGCCTACCTCCCGCTGCAGCGTCTCCCGGGAGATCCCCTGAAGCCGTACATGGTTCCAGGTGTGGCTGCCCACCTGATGGCCCTCTGCCTGCATCCGCCGGACCAGGTCCTCATTGCCTTCGATCTGCTTGCCAATCAGGAAAAAGGTGGCGCTTGCCCCCCGCTCCTGCAGGCCGTCCAGTAGCCGCTCGGTAGTGTTCCGGCGTGGGCCGTCGTCAAATGTAATGGCGATCAGCTTGTCCGCCGGGAGCTGGGCATCTGCCCCAGCCTCCGCCACAGGGCCGCCCGGCGCGCAGCCGGACAGCAGTGCCAGGGCAAGGCACAGAAAAAACAGGCGACCTCTCCACATCGCGCCCACACCTCCTCATTCATGCAGCGGTAGTTTGCGCGGCAGCTGAAAATTTACACCCGTTAAAATTTTCTCCTGTTTTTTCATAACACGAAAAAAGGAAGCGGGCCCCGCCCGCTTCCTTCATCTCATATTCCGTTCGGTGCTCTGCATAGACGGTCAGGAGAACAGGTCAGAAATGGCATCTCCCACCAGGTCCACTGCCAGATCTGACACCACTTCCAGTCCCAGAAGCACTCCCCCCTCCTTGGCAGCTGAATGGGCTCTCTTTCGCCCGCGTGCTGCGGGCTTCTCCCTCTGCTGAAATTCCGGTTTCTTCTCGAGCTGCGGCGCGTCTCCGTCCCCTGCAGGCTGATTGAAGGCCCCGCACCGGGGGCAGAAGCCGTCTGCATCGCAATCATACCGTTTGCCGCACGAAGCGCAGGAAATCTTCTTCACAGATGTTCCCTCCTTTGCTCTGCTGCCGGGCGCTCACAAGTCCCCGCCGGGCAGCCGTCGACCGTGGGACTGCTCCTTCAGCAGCCGGCCCATGGCCATCTCTGCCTGACGGAGATTTTCTCCCAGTTCCCGCTGGAGCCTCCCTGTCCGCTTCTGCTGTGCCGCAGGGGACTCAGCGGCCGCGGCGGTCCCGCCGCTCCGGACCCAGACAGGCTGGTTGAAGGCCCCGCACCGGGGGCAGAAGCCATCCACATCGTAGTCATACCGCTTTCCGCAGTCCTCACAGTGAACCATGCGCATAGAGATCTCCCCCTTCGCTTCCATTGTATCACATCTCCTTCAGGTCCACAAGAACAATCAAAAGCCCTTTGTCACAGGTCCTAGGTTCCCATGACAAAGGGCTTTTTTGATTGCGGGTTCTTACTTCACCAGCTCGATGATGGCGGTCTCCGCGGCATCTCCGCGGCGCACGCCGGTGCGGATCACGCGGGTGTAGCCGCCGTTGCGCTCTGCATAGCTGGGAGCGATCTCCTTGAACAGCTTCTTGCAGACATCCTCGCGGGTGATGAAGCTCATAGCCTGCCGATAAGCGGCCAGGTCGCTCTTCTTGCCGAGGGTAATCATCTTCTCAGCCAGAGGCTTGATCTCCTTGGCGCGGGCAAGAGTGGTCTCCATCTTGCCGTTGTCCAGGAAATCCGTCACCTGCTGACGCAGCATCGCCATGCGCTGGTCAGTGGGCTTGCCAAGTTTCCGAGTTCCGGGCATTTTGGTTTCCTCCTTATCAGGATTTTGGTCAGCCGGGGAACGTCCGCCGGCATTGGAATCAGTTGTTGTTATCTTCGTCAGCCAGATGGAGTCCCATCATCGCCAGCTTGTTGATGACCTCTTCCAGGGACTTGCGGCCCAGGTTGCGGACCTTCATCATCTCGTCCTCCGTCTTGGAAATCAAATCCTCCACGGTGTTGATGTTGGCACGCTTGAGGCAGTTGAAGCTGCGGACGGAGAGATCCAGCTCTTCGATGGTCAGCTCCAGCACCTTGTCCCGCTGGGCCTCCGCCTTCTCCACTACGGTGGGCTTGCTGCCCACGTTCTCAGAGAGGTCGGTAAACAGCGTGAAGTGGTCGCACAGGATCTTCGCACCCAAGGACACGGCGTCCCGGGCAGAGATGGTCCCGTCGGTCCAGACCTCCAGCGTCAGCTTGTCGAAGTCGCTGGAAGCACCCACACGGGTGGGCTCCACGGTGTAGTTGACCTTATACACGGGGGTGTAGATGGAGTCCACGGCGATGACGCCGATCACGTTCTGCTGCGGCTTGTTGCGGTCCGCAGGCACATAGCCGCGTCCGTGGGACAGGGTGATCTCCATGTTCAGCGTCGCGCCGTTGTCCAGCGTGGCAATGTGCATGTCGGGATTCAGGACCTCCACCTCGCCGTCGGCCTTGATATCGCCGGCCTTGACCTCGCAGGGGCCCACCGCCTCGATGTAGACCGTCTTCACCGTCTCGCAGTGGAGCTTGGTGAGCAGGCCCTTCACATTCAGGACGATCTCCGTCACGTCTTCCTTGACACCTGGGATGGTGGAGAACTCATGCTGCACGCCGGCGATCTTGATGGTGGTCGGGGCCGTGCCGGGCAGAGAGGAAAGCATAATGCGGCGAAGCGCATTGCCCAAAGTGGTGCCGTAGCCGCGCTCCAGCGGTTCCACCACATACTTGCCGTATGTGGCGTCCCCCGGCGTCTCGATGCACTCAATCTGGGGCTTTTCAATTTCGATCATGCAGTAGTACCCTCCTTCATCTTCTTGTTGCGAGCACGCATGATTGCGCGCCGCCGGCAGTTCCTATCATTATTGAGGGTATCCTCCGCTTACTTGGAGTACAACTCAACGATGAGGTGCTCCTCGACGGGAACGTCGATGTCCTCCCGGGCGGGCAGACGGGTCACGGTGCCCTTCAGGGCGTTCTTCTCACGCTCCATCCAGGCGGGGATCAGGAACACGGGGGCATCCTGGCCCAGCAGGCGCTTGAAGATCTCAGAGGAGCGGCTGGACTCGGCAACCTCGATCACATCGCCGGCCTTGACCTGATAGGACGGAATGTCGACCTTCCGGCCGTTGACGGTGAAGTGGGCGTGGCTCACCAGCTGACGGGCCTGACGGCGGGTCATGGCGAAGCCCATGCGGTATACCACGTTGTCCAGACGGCGCTCCACAGCGATCAGCAGGTTGTCGCCGGTCTTGCCGGGGGTCTTGGCGGCCGCCTCGTAATAGGCGTGGAACTGCTTCTCCAGAATGCCATAGATGAACTTGACCTTCTGCTTCTCATTCAGCTGGATGCCATATTCGCTCTTCTTCTTTCTCATCTGGCCGCCGGGGTTGCGATTGGTCTCCTTCTTCGCATAGCCCATCACGGCAGGAGAAATGCCCAGAGCCTTGCAGCGCTTCGCGATCGGCTGCATATTCTTAGCCATTTGCTTGTTACCTCCTCTTCAAATCAGACACGGCGGCGCTTGGGGGGGCGGCAGCCATTGTGGGGGATGGGCGTGACGTCCTTGATCATGGTCACTTCCAGGCCCACGGCCTGCAGCGCCCGGATCGCGGCCTCACGGCCCTGGCCGGGGCCCTTGACGAAGACCTCGACGGTCTTCAGGCCATGCTCCATAGCGGCGCGGGCGGCCGTCTCAGCCGCGGTCTGTGCCGCGAAGGGGGTGGACTTCTTGCTGCCGCGGAAACCGAGGCCGCCGGAGGAAGCCCAGGAGATCGCGTTGCCCTGTGTATCGGTAACAGTTACCATGGTGTTGTTGAACGAAGAGCGGATATGGACCTGGCCCCGCTCAATGTTCTTCCGTTCACGCCGGCGGCGAATGACCTTCTTGCCGGCGGATGCCTTTGCAGTTGCCATCTTGGTTCTCCCTCCTTACTTCTTCTTGTTGGCAATGGTCTTCTTGGGACCTTTGCGGGTCCGCGCATTGGTCTTGCTGCGCTGGCCGCGCACGGGCAGACCCTTGCGGTGGCGAATGCCGCGATAGCAGCCGATCTCGGTCAGCCGCTTGATGTCCAGAGCGGTCTGGCGGCGCAGGTCGCCCTCAACGGTATAGCTGTCGATGGCGTCGCGCAGCTTCTGCTCGTCGGCGTCGGACAGATCCTTCACGCGGGTGTCGGGGTTGACGCCTGTCTGCGCCAGGATGTCCTTGGCGCTCTTTCTGCCAATGCCGTAGATATAAGTGAGGCCGATTTCGATACGCTTATCCTTCGGCAGGTCAATACCGGCAATACGTGCCATACTCTCAAAGCACCTCCAATTAAATGTTAGCCCTGTCTCTGCTTATGCTTGGGGTTCTCGCAAATGACCATGACACGGCCTTTGCGGCGAATGACCTTGCACTTCTCGCACATGGGCTTCACGGACGGTCTTACTTTCATAGTTTTTAACCATTCCTTTCAGCGGTTTGTGTCTTTTCAGCTCAAGTGGCGCTTACTTACTGCGCCAGGTGATCCGGCCGCGGGTCAGGTCATACGGGGACATCTCCACCGTCACCTTGTCGCCGGGCAGAATCCTGATGAAATTCATTCTGAGTTTTCCGGAAATATGTGCCAAAATCTTGTGTCCATTTCCAATGTCTACCTGGAACGTTGTGTTGGGCAGGGCTTCCACCACGACACCCTCCACTTCAATCATGTCGGATTTTGCCAAACGTTATCCCTCCTGGTCCGGATAAACCTCCTCGCGGTAAGCCGCAAGGGTTTTGCGAAGCTCGCTGTTGGTGATCCTGGCTTCGCCTCTGATCTTTTCAGAAAGCCGGTTCTCGTCCGCCGCTACAAACAGCACGTGTCTGCGCTTTTTGCGTTTGGGCGACTCCACCTTCCTGGATTTCCCGTCCGCCAGCAGCAGGTACTCCCCCTCCACCGCGAGAACGATGAAGAGCTTTCCCTGGTCCCGGCCGGCAACGGATCTTACGATGTTGGATGCTGCAATTTCCATGCGTTTCCTCTCAGATGGCGGGGGCCGTCAGGATCTCAGGCTCGCCGTCCGTGATCAGAATGGAATTTTCATAGTGGGCCGCCCATTTGCCGTCCAGCGTCTTGACGGTCCAGCCGTCGCTCATCTGCTGGATGGCCGCCGAGCCGGCGTTCACCATGGGTTCGATTGCAAGCGTCATGCCGCGGAGGAGCCTGGGCCCCCGGCCGGGATGGCCGTAATTGGGGATCTCCGGCGACTCGTGCATCTGGGCGCCGACACCGTGGCCGACGTATTCCCGGACGATGGAGTAGTCGTGACTCTCCACGTACTGCTGGATGGCTGCCGAGATATCGAACAGCCGGTAGCCCTCCTTGGCAAACCTGATTCCCTCAAAAAAGCTCTGTCTGGTCACGTCGATCAGATCCTGCGCCTCCGGGGAGATCCTGCCGCAGGGGAAGGTGGCCGCACAGTCGCCGTGAAACCCTCCAATGTACGCTCCCACATCCACACTGACGATATCGCCCTCCTGGAGGACCCGGGGTCCGGGAATTCCGTGGATGATCTCGTCGTTGACGCTGATGCAGGCGCTGGCCGGATAGCCGTTGTAATGCAGGAAGGAGGGGACTGCGCCTTGCTTGCGAATGAAATGCTCCACTGCACGGTCGATCTCATGGGTTGTGACGCCGGGCTTTACCAATTCCCCTGCATAAGCACGGGCAGCCGCGGTAATTTTTCCGGCCCGGCGCATCAATTCGATCTCATGGGGGGATTTGAGTGTAATCATACGCTCATCTCCCCAGTGCGTGGAGGATGGCCCGGGAGGTCTCTTCCACAGAGGGCTGATTCTCCACAGGCTTCAGGAGTCCCCGCTGGGCATAGAAGTCCTTCAGCGGCTCGGTCTCCTTATGATAGACCTCGAGCCGCGCCTTGACGGTCTCGGGGGCATCATCTTTCCGCTGGACCAGCTTACCGCCGCACTTGTCGCACACGCCCTCCTGCTTGGGGGGCACAGCTACCATGTGGTAGCTGGCCCCGCAGGATTCGCAGACACGGCGGCCGCTCATCCGCTCCATGATGGTCTCGTCAGAGATCTCAATAGAGATCACGTCGTCAAATGTGATCCCGGCCTTTTCCAGGGCCGCGGCCTGGGCGATGGTGCGGGGCACCCCGTCCAGGATATAGCCGTTCTTGCAGTCATCCTCTGCCAGCCGCTCCGTGACGATGCCGATGATGACGTCGTCCGGCACCAGCTGGCCGGCGTCCATATAGGACTTGGCCTTCAGGCCGGTGGGCGTGCCGTTTTTGATGGCCGCCCGGAGGATGTTGCCTGTGGAAATGGTGGGAATACTCAGTTCTCTGCACAGGATTTCCGCCTGTGTTCCCTTACCGGCGCCGGGGGCGCCCAACAGGATCAGCTTCAATTGAAACGCCTTCTCTCTTATTCCAGGAAGCCCTTGTACTGACGCATCAGCATCTGGGCCTCCAGCGCCTTGACAGTCTCCAGAGCCACGCCGACCACGATGATGACGGAGGTGCCGCCGATCGCCAGATAAGCGTTGCCGACAGCCTTACCCAGCAGCAGCGGGCAGATCGCCACGATGCCCAGATAAATGGCGCCGAACAGGGTGATCTTGCTCAGGACTTTCTTGATGAAGTCCACAGTGGGCTTGCCGGGACGGAATCCCGGGATAAAGCCGCCCTGCTTCTTCAGGTTGTTGGCGATCTCCACCGGATTGAACTGGATGGTGGAGTAGAAATAGCTGAAACCGATGATCATGATGAAATACACGATCATATAGATGAAGGACTGGGTATCGATGGCGTCGTAGATTGCCCGGGAAACCGTCTCCTCCTCGGGAATACCGATGAAGGTCCAGATCGTCACGGGCAGAGACGCGATGCTCTGGGCGAAGATGATGGGCAGAACGCCGGACATATTCACCTTCATGGGGAGGTGAGAGCTCTGGCCGCCGTACATCTTCCGGCCCACCTGCCGCTTGGCATACTGGACGGGAATGCGGCGCTCTGCGTCGCTGATGAACACGACGAACACAACCAGCGCCAGGACGCCCACCAGCAGCAACACCACCAGAGCCGGGTGCAGCGCACCGTCCGCGGCAGCGCCGCCGTTGGCCCAGCTCACCACGCCGCTGTACAGAGAGCTGACAGAGGTGGGGATCCGGGACAGGATGCCGGCGAACAGAATGATGGAAATGCCGTTGCCGATGCCGAACTCCGTCACCTGCTCGCCCATCCACATGACGAAGGAGGAGCCGGCGATGAAGGACACGACGATGACCAGTGCGGGCCAGATGCCGGTGGCATCAGATGCCAGCAGGTTGTAGTTGCGCATCATGAAATAGTAGCCGACCGCCTGCAGGATGGCGATGCCGACAGTGGTATAGCGGGTGATGGACTGGATCTTCTTCCGTCCCTCTTCACCGCCATCCTTGGCCAGCCGCTCCAGGGCCGGGATGGCCACAGTCAGCAGCTGGATGATGATGGATGCGTTGATATAGGGCTGGATGCTCAGGGCGAAGACCGTTGCCTGGGCAAAGGCGCCGCCGGACATCACGTTGTACAGGCCCAGAATGGTGCCGCCCATCTGATCCAGATAGGTCTCCAGCAGGCCGACATCCACGTAAGGCACCGTGATGGCGTTGCCGATCCGGAAGATCAACAGGATGAGGAGTGTAAAAATGATCTTCTTCCGCAGTTCGGGGATGCCCCACGCTTTGCGAATGGTTTGGATCACGTTACATCACCTCGGCCTTTCCGCCTGCTGCCTCGATAGCCTCCTTGGCAGAAGCGGAGAAAGCAGAAGCCTGGACAGTGAGCTTCTTGGACAGCTTGCCGCTGCCCAGAACCTTGTAGCCGTAGCGGCACTTGGAGAGGATACCCTTCTCCAGCAGCGCGTGGACCGTGACAGTATCGCCGTCCTGGAACTGATCCAGGGTGCTGAGATTCACGATCTCCAGGGGCTTTGCGAAGATGTTGTTGAAGCCGCGCTTGGGGATGCGGCGGGCCAGAGGCATCTGGCCGCCTTCAAAGCCAACACGGATCTTGCCGCCGGAGCGGGCCTTCTGGCCCTTGTGACCGCGGCCGCCGGTCTTTCCGTTGCCGGAGCCGGCGCCCCGGCCCTTCCGGTACGGGGCCCGGACGGAGCCCTCGGCGGGAGACAGTTCGCTCAACTTCATAATTCCGTGCCTCCTTATTTCACTTCTGTGACCTGCAGCAGGTAGCCGATCTTGGCGATCTTGCCGCGGGTCTGGTCGTTGTCGGGCTGCACGGTGATGTCACCGATCTTGCGCAGGCCCATGGAATGAGCGGTGGCGACCTGTTTTTCCAGGCGGCCGTTCAGGCTCTTGACGAGCTTAATATTTAAGTTTGCCATTTTTGCGCCTCCTTAACCCACGATCTCTTCGACGCTCTTGCCGCGGATGCGGGCGACCTCCTCGGGACCGCGCATGCTCTTGAGGCCCTCGAAGGCGGCGGCGACAACGTTGTTGGGGTTGTTGGAACGCAGGCACTTGGTCCGGATATCCTTGATGCCTGCGGCCTCGACGACGGCACGCACAGCGCCGCCGGCGATCACGCCGGTACCGGGGGCAGCGGGCTTCATCAGCACGCGGCCGGCACCGGCCTCACCGATGGTCTCATGGGGCACAGTGGTGCCGGAGAGGGTCACGGTGATCATGTTCTTCTTGGCGGCTTCGATGCCCTTGCGGATGGCCTCGGGGACCTCAGCGGCCTTGCCCAGGCCATAGCCCACCTTGCCCTTGCCGTCGCCCACGACGACCAAGGCGGAGAATTTCATCACACGGCCGCCCTTGACGGTCTTGGAGACGCGGTTCAGGGAAACGACCTTCTCGATATACTCGCTCTGTTCTCTTTCAAATCTAGGCATGTTGTCGTTCCTCCTCCCTTAGAATTTCAGGCCGCCCTCGCGGGCACCCTCAGCCAGAGCCTTCACGCGGCCGTGGTACAGATAGCCGCCGCGGTCAAACACGACAGTCTCGATACCCTTGGCCTTGGCGCGCTCGGCCACCAGCTTGCCAACGGCAGTGGCAGCGGCGATATTGCCGCCGTAACCTTCGATGGCCTTGTCCAGGGAGGAAGCGGAAGCCAGGGTCACGCCGTTGACATCATCGATGACCTGGGCGTAGATGTTGGCCTCGCTGCGGAACACATTCAGACGCGGCATCTCAGGGGTGCCGGAGATCTTGGCGCGCACTCTCTTGTGGCGCTTCAGGCGCTGGGCGTTGGTATTCGGTCTCTTAATCATATCGGCACACCTCCTTACTTCTTGGCGCCGGTCTTACCGACCTTGCGGCGGATGACTTCATCGGCGTACTTGATGCCCTTGCCCTTATAAGGCTCGGGAGGACGCTTCTCGCGGACCTCGGCCGCAAACTGGCCGACAGCCTGCTTGTCGCATCCGTTGATGACGATTTTATTGGGAGCGGGGACATCGATGGTGATGCCCTCGATCTCAGAAACGATCACCTGGTGAGAGAAGCCCAGGTTCATGACCAGGTTCTTACCCTCCTTGGCCACACGGTAGCCGACGCCGTTAACCTCCAGCTCCTTCTTGTAGCCGTCGGTCACACCGACGATCATGTTATGGAGCAGAGTGCGGGTCAGGCCGTGGAGGCTGCGGTGCAGCTTGTCGTCGGAAGGACGCTCCACGGTGATCGTGCTGCCTTCCTGTTTAAGAATCATCTCAGGGCGCAGAGCCTTCGTCAGCTCGCCCTTGGGTCCCTTAACGGTCACCACATTACCCTCGGCGACATTGACGGTGACGCCGGCGGGAACGGTAATGGGCATTCTGCCAATTCTAGACATGGTCCAATACCCTCCTTACCAAACGAATGCCAGGACCTCGCCGCCGACATGGAGCTCGCGGGCCTTCTTGTCGGTCATGACGCCCTTGGACGTAGAGATGATAGCGATGCCCAGGCCGCGGAGCACGCGGGGCAGCTCGTCGGCGCCCACATAGACGCGCAGGCCGGGCTTGGAGACGCGGCGCAGGCCGGTGATAACCTTTTCCTTGCCCGCGTTGTACTTCAGGGAGATGTGGATGACACCCTGGGTTCCGTCCTCCACCACCTGGAAGTTCTTGATATAGCCCTCATCCAGCAGAATCTGAGCGATGCTCTTCTTCATGTTGGAGGCGGGAACATCAACGGTGTCGTGCTTGGCGTTGTTGGCGTTGCGGATGCGGGTCAGCATATCCGCAACCGGATCGGTGATATGCATAATAAATCCTCCTATTTTAGAGTTGCGGCTCTCTCGAGACCGCTGCGGCAGCGAGGTATCATGGCGAATGGAGCAGTCCGCTCGCGCGTGGTGCCCAATTCGTCATGACCTTTCGCCATCCGATCTGCCAAAGGCTCCATATCAAAAGCCCGTGGTCACAAAATTTGGTTGCGCGGGGCGCCTCTCAGAAGGAGGCCTTCCGCACGCCGGGGATCTCGCCCTTGTAGGCCAGTTCCCGGAAGCAGATACGGCAGACGCCGTAGTCACGCAGATAGGCGTGGGGGCGGCCGCACAGCTTGCAGCGGTTGTATCTCCGGGAGGAGAACTTGGGAGCCCGCTGCTGCTTGAGAATCATGGATTTCTTTGCCATCGTTTCTTCCTCCTTAGTGGGCGAAGGGAGCGCCGACCTGCTCCAGCAGGGCGCGGGCCTCTTCATCGGTGTGCGCGGTGGTGCAGATGACCACATCCATGCCGCGGATCTTGTCGATCTTGTCGTACTCGATCTCGGGGAAGATCAGCTGCTCCTTGATGCCCAGGGCATAGTTGCCGCGGCCGTCGAAGGAGTTGGGGTTGATGCCCTGGAAATCACGGACGCGGGGCAGGGCCACGTTGAACAGGCGGTCCAGGAACTCCCACATCTTGTCGCCCCGCAGGGTGACCTTGGCGCCGATGGGCATATCCTCACGCAGCTTGAAGTTTGCGATGGACTTGCGGGCCCGGGTAATGACGGGCTTCTGGCCGGTAATCTGGCTCAGATCGCCCACCACGTTCTCCAGAACCTTGGAGTTTTCACGCGCCTCACCGCAGCCCACGTTCACGACCACCTTGTCGATCTTGGGGATCTGCATGACGCTCTTGTAGCCGAACTGCTTCATCAGGGCGGGAGCGACTTCGGCAGTGTATTTTTCTTTCAGTCTGGCCATTTGTCAGCTCTCCTTTCTCACAGCTCAGCGCCGCAGTGCTTGCACACGCGGGTCTTCTTGCCGCCCTCGATCTTGTGGGCGACGCGGGTGCCCTTGCTGCACTTGGGGCACACCACCTGCACCTTGCAGGCGGCAATGGCGGCCTCGCGCTTCATGATGCCGCCCTCTTCGCCCTGCTTGCGGGGCTTGACGTGGCAGGTCACCATGTTGATGCCCTCCACGACAACCTTCAGGGAGCCGGGAACGGTGCCCAGCACCTTGCCCTGCTTGCCCTTGTCCTTGCCGGACAGGACGACAACGGTATCGCCCTTCTTAATGTTCATAGCCATTTCGCTGCCCTCCTCAAATCACTTCGGGAGCGAGGGACAGGATCTTCATGTAATCCTTGTCGCGCAGCTCACGAGCAACCGGCCCGAAGATACGGGTGCCTCTGGGGTTCTTGTCATCCTTGATCAGGACGGCGGCATTGTCGTCGAAACGGACATAGGTGCCGTCCGCCCGGCGGACGCCCTTGGCGCTGCGGACGATCACGGCCTTGACGACCTCGCCCTTCTTCACCGTGCCGCCGGGGGTGGACTTGCGGACGGACGCGACGATCACATCGCCGATGTTGCCGAACTTCCGCTTGGAGCCGCCCAGGACACGGATGCACTTGATCTCCTTGGCGCCGGTATTATCGGCCACCTTCAGAAATGTTTCCTGCTGAATCATAACGGCACCTCCTTACTTCGCTTTTTCAATGATCTCGACCACGCGCCACCGCTTGTCCTTGGACAGGGGGCGGGTCTCCATCACTTTGACCCGGTCGCCGATGCCGCAGGCATTCTCCTCGTCATGGGCCTTCAGCTTGTAAGTGCGGCCGACGATCTTCTTGTACAGGGGATGGGCCACACGGTCTTCAATGGCGACGACCACGGTCTTGTCCATCTTGTCGGATACGACTCTGCCGACCCGGGTCTTGCGGGAGGAAGTTCTCTTCTCTTCGTTCATGTTCGATTCCCTCCTTCTTACTGCTTGTCAGAAGCTCCGGAGAGCTCCTTTTGACGCAACATGGTCTTGACTCGGGCAATGTCATGCTTGGTCTCCCGGATCTTCAGGGGATTATCCAGCTGATTGGTGGCGTGCTGCATACGCAGATAGAAAAGATCCTTCTTCAGGCCCACCAGCTTCTCGTTGAGCTGCTCGGGGGTCATGCTACGAATTTCACTTGCCTTCATCTTCACTCACCTGCTTCCTCGGTGCGGGCGACGATCTTCGTCTTGATGGGCAGCTTGTGGCTGGCCAGACGAAGCGCCTCGCGGGCAACTTCTTCAGACACGCCGGCGATCTCGAACATGATGCGGCCGGGCTTCACGACGGCAACCCAGAACTCGGGGGAACCCTTACCGGAACCCATGCGGGTCTCAGCGGGCTTCTTGGTCACGGGCTTGTCGGGGAAAATCTTGATCCAAACCTGACCGCCACGCTTGGTGTAGCGGGTCATGGCGATACGGGCCGCCTCGATCTGATTGCTGGTGATCCAGGCGGGCTCCAGGGCCTGCAGGCCGAACTCACCGTAGGCAATGGTGTTGCCGCGGGTGGCCTTGCCGGTCATACGGCCGCGGTGTACGCGGCGATACTTGACTCTCTTCGGCAGAAGCATTACTGGGCTCCTCCTTCCTTAGCGGGTGCCGCGGGCGCCGCGGGGGCAGCCGGACGGCTGGGATTGGTGGCACGGTTGAAACCGCCCTGGGGACGGCCCTGGCCGCGGTTGAAACCGCCCTGACGGTCACGGTTGAACCCGCCGCCCTGGCGCCGGTCGCCGAAACCGCCGCGGCGGTCGCCATCCCGGCGGGGACGACGCTCACGACGCTCCTGGTAGGGCTTGGAGGTGTCCATGGTGCGGGGGGTGGTGCGCAGGGTCTGAGAGAGGACCTCTCCCTTGTAGATCCAGACCTTCACGCCGATGCGGCCGAAGGTGGTGGCAGCCTCCGCGAAGCCGTACTCAATGTCGGCGCGGATGGTCTGCAGGGGGATGGTGCCCTCGTGATAGTGCTCCACGCCGGCGATCTCACGTCCGCCCAGACGGCCGGAGCAGCAAACCTTGATGCCCTTGGCGCCGGCGCGCATGGCGCGGGCCATGGCGTTCTTCATGGCGCGGCGGTGAGAGATACGCTTCTCCAACTGCTGGGCGATGTTCTCCGCCACCAGCTGGGCGTTCATGTCGGGATTGCGGACCTCGACGATGTTCAGGCGCACCTTCTTGCCGATCAGCTTCTCCACAGCGAGACGATACTGCTCGATCTGCTCGCCGCCCTTGCCGATGACCATGCCCGGCCGGGCGCAGTGGAGGAAGATGGTGACGACTTCGTTGCTCCGCTCGATCTCGATCTTGGGAACACCGGCGCCGTACAGGGTCTTCTTCAGGTACTTGCGGATCTTCTGATCCTCGACGATCAGATCGCCGACCTTCTCATCACTGGCATACCAACGGGAATCCCAGTCTTTGATGACGCCCACGCGCAGGCCGTGGGGATTTACTTTCTGTCCCATAAAACTGTTCTCCTCCCTCTTATGCCTTTTCCGTCACAGCCAGGGTGACGTGAGAAGTCTTCTTATTGATCCGATAGGCGCGGCCCTGAGCCCGGGGCATCATCCGCTTCAGGATGGGGCCGGGAGTGGCGAACACCTCGGACACCACCAGCTTGGCGGGGTCCATGCCGAAGTTGTTCTCGGCATTGGCACAGGCGGACTTCAGGAGCTTCATCAGAGGCTCGGAAGCGGCCTTGGGGGTCTGCATCAGGATCGCCATGGCGGTGCCGGCGTCCTTGCCGCGGATCAGATCACACACGATCTGGACCTTGCGGGGAGCGATGCGGACATAGCGCAGATACGCTTTGGCAATCTTCATCTCTTCCATGTTCTGCATCCTCCTTCATTAAGAATCTTTCCGATGGCCGCGGAAGGTGCGGGTGGGCGCGAACTCACCCAGCTTGTGGCCGACCATATCCTCCTGGATATAGACGGGCACGTGCTTGCGGCCGTCGTGAACGGCAATGGTGTGGCCCACGAAGGCGGGGAAGATGGTAGAGCTCCGGCTCCAGGTCTTGAGGACCTTCTTCTCGTTCTTCGCGTTCATTTCCTCGACCCGCTTCAGAAGCTCCGGGGCAACATACGGGCCTTTTTTAATGGATCTGCTCATATTGACTTGCCTCCTTACTTCTCGTTGCGGCGCTTGACGATGAATTTATTGGTGGGGTTCTTGCCCTTGCGGGTCTTGTAACCCATGGCGGGCTTGCCCCAGGGGGTCACCGGGCCGGGACGGCCGACGGGTGCGCGGCCCTCGCCGCCGCCGTGGGGGTGGTCATTGGGGTTCATGACGGAGCCGCGCACGGTGGGACGCCAGCCCATGTGACGCTTGCGGCCGGCCTTGCCGATGTTGATGTTCTCGTGCTCGATGTTGCCAACCTGACCGATGGTGGCGTAGCAGTTGGTGCGCACGATGCGGACCTCGCCGGAAGGCAGACGGATCTGGGCGTCGCCGCCCTCCTTGGCCATCAGCTGAGCGGCGGTGCCGGCGGAGCGCACCAGCTGGGCGCCGTTGCCGGGATGCAGCTCGATGTTATGGATCACGGTACCAACGGGGATGTTGGCGATGGGCAGGGCGTTGCCGGGCAGAATGTCCGCCTCGGGGCCGGTCATGATCTTGTGGCCGGCCTTCAGGCCCAGGGGCGCCAGGATATAGCGCTTCTCGCCGTCCTCATACTGGATCAGAGCGATGTTGGCGCTGCGGTTGGGATCGTACTCCAGGCGCAGCACGGTGGCGGAGCCGATCTTGTCCCGCTTGAAGTCAATGATACGGTACTTGCGCTTGTTGCCGCCGCCGCGGTGGCGGACGGTGATGCGGCCGTAGCTGTTGCGGCCGGAGCTCTTCTTCAGGGGCTCAGTCAGGCTGGGCTCGGGCTTCGCCTTCTTGTCGATGCCGTCGAACCCGGAGACCGTCATCTGCCGTCTGGAGGGAGTCGTCGGCTTAAAAGTTTTGATAGACATGTCGCGTTACACTCCTTCCGTTTATCAGACCATACCTTCGAAGAACTCGATGGTCTTGGAATCCGCCGCCAGCTGGACATAGGCCTTTTTCCAGGTCTTGGTCATGCCGGGACGGCCGGCACCCATGCGCTTCTCCTTGCCGGGCACCGTCAGGGTGTTGACAGAGGCAACCTTCACACCGAAGATCTCCTCCACCGCCTTCTTGATCTCGATCTTGCCGGCGTCCTTGGCCACCTCGAAGACGTACTTCTTGTCGGCGGCACCGGACATGGCGCGCTCGGTGATGATGGGGCGGATGATAATATCGTAAGCGGTAGCCATTACGCGTACACCTCCTCGATTTTTGCGAGGGCGTCCTTGTCCACGACCAGATACTTGGCGTTCAGGATGTCATAGACGCTCAGGATGGAAGCGGGAGTGGTCACAACGCCGGGGATGTTCCGCGCGCTCTTGACGATGGTCTGATCCACGGCGGGGGTGACCACCATGGCCTTGCCGTCCACACCGACGGCGGTGAGGAACTTGCGGAAGTCAGCGGTCTTGATGGCGTCCATCTTGATGGAGTCGATGACCACCATCTGGCCCTCGGCCACCTTGGCGGAGAGGACGGACTTCAGCGCCAGGCGCTTGACCTTCTTATTCAGCACATAGCTGTAATCCCGGGGCTTGGGGGCAAACACGATGCCGCCGTGGGTCCACTGGGGAGCACGGGTGCTGCCCTGCCGGGCGTGGCCGGTGCCCTTCTGACGCCAGGGCTTTCTGCCGCCGCCGGAGACTTCGGCGCGGGTGAGGGCGCTCTGGGTACCCTGTCTGCAGTTGGCGAGGTGGTTCTTGACAACCTCGTGCACGACGGTCTGGTTGGGCTCGATGCCGAAGATCGCGTCGTTCAGTTCCACAGTGCCGACTTCTGCGCCGGCCATGTTCAACACTTTCATAGTAGACATTGATCAAGCACCCCTTTCTTACTTGTTTCTGGCGGAGGCCTTCTGCGGGTTGCGGCCGGAGGCCTTCTGCGGGTTCTTGCTGATGTCAGCGCCGGCCTGCTTGACCTTGTGGACCTTGACCGTGGACTTGATGGTCACGAGGCCGCCCTTGGGGCCGGGGATCGCACCGCAGACCACCAGCATGTTCAGCTCGGGGTCGACCTTGACGACGCTCAGGTTCTGGACAGTCACCTGCTCCACGCCCATGTGGCCGGCGCCGATGGTGCCCTTGATGATCTTGGACATGTGGCTGGTGGCGCCCAGAGAACCGATCTGACGGGCCACAGGGCCGGAGCCGTGGGTCTCCTTCAGGCGGTGGGCACCGTGGCGCTTGATGACGCCCTGATAGCCGTGGCCCTTGCTGATGCCGGTGACATCCACGAAGTCGCCCGCCTGGAAGGCATCAGCCTTCACGATGTCGCCCACGTTCAGCTCGGCGGCATTCTCCAGGTCGAACTCCCGCAGGTACTTCTTGGGAGCCACGCCGGCCTTGTCCAGGTGGCCCTTCTCGGGCTTGGTGAGCTTGCGCTCAGAGATGTCCTCAAAGCCCAGCTGGACCGCCTCATAGCCTTCCTTTTCGGAAGTCTTCTTCTGCACGACCACGCAGGGACCCGCCTCGATCACGGTGACGGGGATCACATGGCCGTTCTCGTCAAAAATCTGGGACATGCCCACTTTTTTGCCGATGATCGCTTTCATGGTTGTTCCTCCTTAAAGGTTATTGGTCGGCTTAGATACGTGCGGGTTGGGTCCCGCCGCATTGCTCTGCCGACATGACCCGTCTGCCTCGCAAGACGGCAGACATGGACAGCAAACAATTTTCAATCTATTTTCGCCGCGGCGTGTACGTGGCGAAAATACCTTGACTCAGCCGCCCTGGGCGGCGCCGCCAGTGCGCACACTGGCGAGGGGGAATCTAAAGGGGGGATTTCATCCCCTCTTTAATTGGTTACAGCTTGATCTCGATCTCCACGCCGGCAGGCAGCTCCAGGGCCATCAGGGCCTCCACCGTCTTGGGGGTGGACTTGGTGATGTCGATGAGGCGCTTGTGGGTGCGGCGCTCAAACTGCTCGCGGCTGTCCTTGTACTTGTGGACGGCCCGCAGGATGGTGACGACTTCCTTCTTGGTGGGCAGAGGGATGGGGCCGGACACGGAAGCGCCGGTGCGCTTGGCGGTCTCCACGATCTTCTCTGCGCTCTGGTCGATGACCTGATGGTCATAGGCCTTCAGCCGGATGCGGATCATTTCTTTCTGAGCCATGGTTGTTTCCTCCTGATTTCGTAGGTAGTTTCACGAGTCTCGACGACCTACGGCGAGAGAATTTTTCTATACGCTTAACCGTGCGTATCATTCCAGCTCATGAAAAATACCGGCGCATGATACGGCCGGTATCCTGTCATGGCGCAGCGATCTACGCAACGTACAGATCCTTCTCAGCCGCCCGATTATCGGACATACTCCCCGGAAGTTACCTCTTTCGAGCAATCTCCCGGTTCATCGCAGTACTCGCCGGGCGCAGTTCTGCCCTCCACGCGAGCTTTATTATCATAAAAGAAAATCTTGCTAATGTCAAGCCTATTTTCTCTGTTTTTTATGAAAATATGAAGATTTTTTTGGAGGGCTGGATCTTTTTCCAATTCTTCCGAAATTTTGGAGGAAAACCGTCGGTTTCAGCCCTTCCGGACTGCTGAAAAAGAGAGGAGGGGGCGTTCCCCTCCTCCCTTTTCGTTCTCAATAAGCCACACCCCAGTAGATGTCGGTGGTGCATTTCCTGCCGCACACGGGGCAGGTGCCCTCCGTGCCGCTCTGGACCAGGGGCATACAGCGGGAGCTGACACCGGCCCGCTCCTTCATGGCCAGCTCACACTCCAGACTGCCGCACCACTTGGACCGGAGGAAGCCGCCCTTCCCCTCCACAATGGCCTTGGCCTCCTCGGGAGTTTGGATGTCGAAGGTGTTGTCCTCCCGGTTCTTCAGGGCCATGGCATACAGATTGTCATGGATGTGATCCAGCAGGGCCTTCACGGCGCTCTCCAGCTCCGCCAGGGCCACGGTGATCTTCTCGCCGGTGTCCCGCCGGGCAATGACGCACTGCTCCTTCTCCATGTCTTTGGGGCCGATCTCCACCCGGACGGGCACACCCTTCATCTCATACTCTGCGAACTTCCAGCCGGGGGAGTTATCAGAGTCGTCCATCTTGCTCCGCACGCCGGCCGCGTTCAGCCGGTCCCGCAGAGAGGCCGCCGCCTCCAGCACCCCGGGCTTGTGGGCCGCCACAGGGATCACCACCGCCTGGGTGGGGGCGATCCGAGGAGGCAGCACCAAGCCGTTGTCGTCGCCGTGGGTCATAATGATGCCGCCGATCATCCGGGTGCTGACGCCCCAGCTGGTCTGGTGGGGATAGTGGGGCTGGTTGTCCTTGCCAGTGAACGTGATGTCAAATGCCTTGGCAAAGCCGTCGCCGAAGTAGTGGCTGGTGCCCGCCTGGAGGGCCTTATGGTCGTGCATCATACACTCCACCGTGTAGGTCTCCTCTGCGCCGTTGAACTTCTCCTTGTCGGTCTTGCGGCCCTTGATGACAGGCATAGCCAGCACGTTCTCCATGAAGTCCGCGTAGATGTTCAGCATCTGCATGGTCTCTTCCCGGGCCTCTTCGGCGGTGGCGTGCATGGTGTGGCCCTCCTGCCACAGGAATTCCCGATGGCGCAGGAAGGGGCGGGAGGTCTTTTCCCACCGCAGCACGCTGCACCACTGGTTGTACAGCTTGGGCAGGTCCCGCCAGGAGTGGATGATGTTGGCATAATGTTCGCAGAAGAGCGTCTCCGAAGTAGGGCGGATAGCGCAGCGGTCCTCCAGCTTCTCACTGCCGCCCACAGTGACCCACGCACATTCGGGTGCAAAGCCCTCCACATGGTCCTTCTCCTTCTGGAGCAGGGACTCCGGGATCAGCACCGGCAGGTACACGTTCTCGTGCCCCGTGGCCTTGAAGCGCCGGTCCAGCTCCGCCTGGATATTCTCCCACAGGGCGTAGCCGTAGGGCCGGTAGATGAACATGCCCTTCACGGAGGTGTAGTCGATCAGCTCCGCCTTCTTGCAGACGTCCGTGTACCACTGGGCGAAGTCTACGTCCCGTGCGGTGATGGCGTCCACCTGTCTCTTATCCTGTGCCATAGTCTTCATCCTTTTCTCTATGATCGCGCCGTCCTTCGGCGCAGTTTACACTGAACATTTATTGTATCCACTCTGGGAGAAAAAGTCAACTGTTATGGCTCCCTGGTTCCGCATTTGCAGAACTGATATTGCGCCGAAGCTTGCTCTCTTTGATATTTGAGAGGAAAGCAGGGCGCTTTCCTGCAGGAGATTCGTCCATATAGGCAGGCTATGTGCTCCGGCGGCTCCCATCTGCTGACGGAAGTACCCTTCTTCGAAACCAAGAACAGGCGGCGGGCCGATGGCCCGCCGCCTTGCTGCAATTCTTATTTCGCGTACTCGATGACCTTGGTCTCCCGCAGGACGTGGACCTTGATCTGACCGGGGTACTCCATTTCCTCCTCGATCTTCTTGGCCAGGTCCCGGGCCAGGATGACCATCTGGTCCTCGCTGACCTGCTCGGGCCTCACCATGACCCGCACCTCGCGGCCGGCCTGGATGGCGTAGGCCTTATCCACGCCGGGATAGGAGCCGGTGATGGTTTCCAGCTGCTCCAGACGCTTGATGTAGTTCTCCAGATTCTCCCGCCGGGCACCGGGGCGGGCTGCGGAGATAGCGTCTGCCGCCTGCACCAGACAGGCCACCACGGTCCGGGGCTCCACATCGTTGTGGTGGGCCTCGATGGCGTGGATGATGTCCTCCCGCTCCTTGTACTTCCGGGCGAACTCCACACCCAGGGACACGTGGGTGCCCTCCAGCTCGTGGTCCACGGCCTTGCCCAGATCGTGGAGCAGGCCGGCCCGCTTGGCAGCCTGGACATCCGCACCCAGCTCGGAGGCCATCATGCCGGCGATGTGGCTGACCTCGATGGAGTGCTGCAGGACGTTCTGGCCGTAGCTGGTCCGGTAGTGGAGGCGGCCCAGCATCTTCACCAGCTCCGGGTGCAGGTTCCGCACGCCGCACTCGAACACGGCGCGCTCACCCTCTGCCTTGATGGTGTTCTCCACTTCCCGGCGTGCCTTCTCCACCATCTCCTCAATGTGGGTGGGATGGATGCGGCCGTCGGCGATCAGCTTCTCCAGGGCCAGGCGGGCGATCTCCCGCCGCACCGGCTCGAAGCAGGAGACGGTGATGGCCTCGGGCGTGTCGTCGATGATGAGATCCACACCCGTCAGGGTCTCGATGGTGCGGATGTTGCGGCCCTCGCGGCCGATGATGCGGCCCTTCATCTCGTCATTGGGCAGGGGAACCACACTGACGGTCATTTCGGCCACCTGGTCGGCAGCGCACCGCTGGATGGCCTGGGCCACCACTTCCCGGGCGCGCGCCTCGCACTCTTCCTTCATCCGGGACTCGACCTCTTTGATCTTGAGGGCGGTCTCGTGGGTCACCTCGGCCTCCACCTGAGCGATCAGATAGGCCTTGGCCTCCTCGGCGGTGAAGCCGGAAATCCGCTCCAGCATCTCCGTCTGGCTGCGCTTGATGACTTTGATCTCCTCGTTTTCCTTGTCGATGGCCGCATGCTTCTGGGCCAGGGACTCCTCTCTCTTCTCCAGAGCCTCGGTCTTGCGGTCGAGGTTCTCTTCCTTCTGCTGCAGGCGGTTTTCCTGCCGCTGCAGGTCGGCTCTGCGCGACTTCTCTTCCTTCTCGTACTCGCTGCGGTTCTTCAAAATCTCTTCTTTGGCTTCCAGCAGTGCCTCTTTTTTCTTGGTCTCGGCGCTCTTGATGGCCTCGTTGATGATGCGCTTTCCCTCTTCTTCCGCGCTTGAGATTTCCTTTTCAGAAACGGTTTTCCGGTAGCGAATACCGAGGAAGAAGCAGATCACGCCGCCAACTGCCAGCCCGATCAGGGCGGCAACGACGTTTCCAATCACGGTATCTTCTCCTCCTGTGTCCGGTATCCTGTACGCTTTGGGTTTTATATGCAGGCCGCATGGGCCGCATGGGCAGAAAACAATCGGAAGGCCCCCTGTTGCCTGCCGACAATTATCCGTTTTTAGTTTAATCGTTCTGCCCTCTTCTGTCAAGGCAAATCTGTATATTTACCCAAATTCCGCCGAACGCTTTTGGAGTTTTTTACGAGGTCTGTCAGGTGTACCCCTGTCTCCGGCCCGCCGGCTTCCCGCCGCGGCGGGAAGCCGGCGGATTCTCACGTATTGATGTATGCCGCGGCGGCATACCCCACCTGATCCCCGTAGTGCACCACATACCAGCCGTTCCATTCGCCGTAGATCGTAACAGCGGCGCCGTTGGGAAGGTTGGCGATCACCTTGCCGGAGGAGGATGGATAGTCCCGCAGGTTCAGCGTGCCGTTGCTCACAGACACGGTGCCCTGCATCGGGTCCATGGGGTAGATAAAGGGCAGGCCGAAATACTCCGTCAGGCCCCGGGCAATCTGCTGGGCGATGGCATCCCAGTGGCCCTCCAGCCAGGTGGCGTCGCTGTAATTGTCGTGGTAGCCGATCTCCAGCAGTACAGAGGGAAACCGGGGCTGGCGGACCTCTCCCAGTGAAGTGGTGGGGCGGGTAGTGACCTTGTTGGGCAATGGATAGATCTTCCGCAGCTCCTGGGCGATGAGCTCTGCGGCCCGCTGACCGCCCACGCTGCCGGGGTAATAGAAGGCAATAATGCCCCGTTCCTCGCCATAGCGCCCCTCTGGGGCGGCGTTGGAGTGGAGCGCCAGATACAGGTCATACTCCCCCTGATTGGCCTCCCGGATGGAGCTGCCGGCAGTCATCTCCGGCCGGTTGCGCTGGTACTGGATGCCGTTGGAGAGCAGATAGGGCACCAGGGCGTCTGCCAGCAGGTTCATGTTGTACTCCTCGGACCCGCTGCCGGTAACGTACATGTTCCAGTCCTGAGTGGACGGGCTCAGATAGATCTTGGGCATGGAATTGTCCCTCCTTTTTTCCCAGTCTATGGCGTTTCCCTCAAAAATGTGATACACTGGCCTGGAAATATCAGAGGGAAAGGAATCATGCCATGAAAGCGGAACGGAATTACCCCAGATACACCGTCACGGCCAAAGCGGAGGCCGCCATCCTCCGGGGCCACCCCTGGGTCTATGACGCAGAAATTACAGCCACAGAGGGACAGGCGGAAAACGGCGGCCTGGTGGACGTGATCAACAAAAAGGGCCGGTATCTGGGTACGGGCTTTTTGTCGGAGCAGTCCAAGATCCGGGTGCGGCTGGTGTCCCGCAACGCCAATGACCAGTTCGACGCCGCCTTCTGGCGCCGGAAGCTTCAGTGGGCCTGGGAATACCGGAAGCGCGTGATGTCTCCGGAGGACCTGGACGCCTGCCGGATCATCTTCGGGGAGGCAGATGCCTTTCCCGGCCTGACGGTGGACAAGTTCCACGACCTGCTGTCCGTCCAGGTGCTGTCCGTGGGCATGGAGCGGATCCAGGACATCCTGCTGCCGGCGCTGGCGGAGCTCCTCCGGGCGGACGGGTTCCCGATCCGCGGGATCCTTCTCCGGAACGACGTGGCCCTGCGGGAGAAGGAGGGGCTGCCCCAGGGCAAGGGGTGGTATCCCCTGCCGGGGGAAGCGGCGCCGGATTCTGCAGTGACGGAGATCACGGAGAACGGCGTGAAATATCTGGTAGACGTGGAGAACGGCCAGAAGACCGGGTTCTTCCTGGACCAGAAGTACAACCGCCGGGCGGTGGGGCGCATCGCCCGGGGCAGGACGGTGCTGGACTGCTTCACCCACACCGGATCCTTCGCTCTGAACGCCGCGATGGGCGGGGCGAAGCACGTCACCGCCGTGGATGTGTCGGAGTCCGCCGTGGAGATGGCCCGGGCCAACGCGGCGCGCAACGGCCTCACCGGCGCAGTAGACTGCGTGGCCGCCAACGTGTTCGACCTGCTGCCCGCGCTGGAGAAGGAGCCGAAGCGGTACGACTTCATCATCCTGGACCCGCCGGCCTTCACCAAGTCCCGCAGGACCGTTGCCAACGCCATCTCCGGGTATAAGGAGATCAACTACCGGGCCATGAAGCTGCTGCCCCGGGGCGGTCTTCTCGCCACCTGCTCCTGCTCCCACTTCGCCACGGAGGAGAAGTTCGCAGCCATGCTCCACAGCGCCGCCCGGGACGCCGGAGTGCAGCTGCGGCAGATCGAGGCCCGGCAGCAGGCCTGCGACCACCCCATCCTCTGGGGCGTCGAGGAGACGAATTATCTGAAGTTCTACCTGTTCCAGGTGGTATGACGCCGCCGTTTCCCAACGCGCCGCCCTGCGCAAACGGGCCGCCCCACAAGGGGCGGCCCGTTTTTTATGGGACATATGCCGTTTTCAGAGGAGGATCTGTCCCGGATTTCAGCCGGTTCTCTCAGCCCACTTCCAGGAAGCGGACCACGCCCTGGTACACATACAGCGTGGCGCTGTCTGCATAGGCTCTGGCCTCGGTGAGGGTGACCCAGCTCTTGGTCTGCGTGTTGTAGCAGGGGACGCTGGCAGGGACCGTGTAGGTCCGGCCGTTCACCGTGACGGCACCCTTGCCGCTCCAAGCGGTGTTGGGCACGTTCCGCAGCTCGTCAGGATAGACCAGGCTGCCGATCCGCTGGGTGTTTCCAGAGGTGACGATGGTGATGCCCACGATGTCGCCGTTGCGCACCACATAGCCGGTCTCAAAGGTGGGCGTGCTCTTGCCCGCACCGTATTCCACAGACAGCTGGGCATTGCCCTCCCGGTTGCCCTCTTCGTCATAGTTCGCGGTATAGTTGGCGCGGCCGAAGATGTAGCCGCCGCCGATGGCGGAATTCAGCACGATGACCTTTACCCTGCCTGCCCAGTCGGTGCCGGCGTAGGTGATCTGGGAAGCGGGCACGCTGCCGTCCGCGATCTGGGACAGGCTGATGGCGGTGAGGCCGCTGCCGTCGTTCTGGAAGACAACCACATTGTCCGCCAGATTCCGGCTGCCCAGCTTGCGCTCCGCCACATTCAGCTCGCCGGAGACGCCGCCCGTCAGGCGGGTCAGGGACAGGCCGCCCTTCCGGCTGGAGGAGACCCGCACCAGCTGGCCGTTCAGCCGCTCCACATCGCTGGCGGAGAGACTGACCGAGCCCTTCACCTGGATGCCGCAGAGCAGGTCCACCGTGGCGCTTCCGCTGGAGACCTCGGCGATGCCGATGGCATTGCCGGTGGCCGTGTTGCCGCTGGCCGCCACCGCGCCGGCCACCTGATTGTCCTCGGTCAGGAGCAGAGTGATCTGGTCGCCGGGCTTGAACTGGGAGACCGTCTGCATAGCGGTGGGCAGCACGTTGAACTCATAGCCCAGGACCGTGATCTTCGTGGGCTCCTTGGGATTGGGATAACAATCCTCATAGTAGCCGGTAATCCGGGTGTCGCACACGCGGATGGAGTTGGTGGTGCTGGAATAGGTTGCCACGTCGTACTTGCGCATATCCCCGGCCGTGGCGGGCAGGCCGTTCTTGTAGATGGCGTATCCGCTGGTGCCGCCGGCCAGAGAGCTGAAGCCCGAGGTGGACCCCTTCTCATAGATGATGACCGCCTCGTTGGACGTGGTCCCGCCGCCGCCGACGAACACATAGTCCACACCGCCGCCTGCATCCAGATACAGCGTCAGGGAGGTGCCCGCGTTCAGCCAGGAGTAGACCTCGCTCCACACGGACTCCTTGCCGTTGTAGTAGACGCCGGTGTCGTTGTCCATAACGTACTTGGTACCGGTGGTATCCGTCAGCTCCGTGGCCTTGGCCGTGGAGAGGACCACGACCTTGCTGCTGCCCACGGAATCCGGCACAAAGGTCAGGGCTTCATTACCGTTCTTGCTGAGCAGCAGTGTCCCCTTGGTGCCGTTGAGCATGCCGTTGGAGACCTTGCCGTCCGCCAGGGAGTAAACTGCGCCGGAGGCCATCTGCAGCGCCGTTCCGGCGCCCCGCGGTCCGTCAGCCGTGGAGGAGACCAGCATCTGCCCCGTCCGGGTCTCGCCCAGTGTGGCGAGATAGCTGCCGCCCTCTTTCTGGTCCGCCCGAAGCAGATTCAAAAAGAGCTTGGCCGCCTGTCCGCGGGTCAGGCCCTCGTTTCCAGTTCCGCTGACGCCGTCGGTCAGGCCGATGAGCGCGGCTTCCGCCATATAGCTGTCCGGCCAGACGCCGCCGACGTCTTCGTCCTTGTAGCCCAGCATCCGCAGCAGGATGGTCACCGCCTGGCCCACGGTCACCGTGCGGTCGGGGTGGAATTTCCCGTCTGCGTAGCCGGAGATGATGTTTTTGCCCTTGGCGGCCATGTTGATATACGGCGCCGCCCAATAAGAGGGCTTCACATCCGAAAATACCGTGACGGTCCGGTAGCGTCCCAGCTCATTGCTGCCGTTCATGGCGTAGACCGCCATCTTGCAGAACTGCGCCCGGGTGAGGACAGTGCCGGGGCGGAAGGTCCCATCCCCATAGCCGTCCAGCACACCGAGCAGACGCAGGGATTCCACCGCCACTGCCGTGCTCTTGTCCCCGACATCGGAAAATGTGACTGCTGCGGTATTGGCCGCCCCCGCCGGCACCGCCAGCAGGGAAACCGCCATGCACACGGCCAGCAGGAATGTCATGATTCGTCTCTTCATCAGTCTCTCCCTCTCATTCTGCCCGCAGTGCTTCCACGGGCTGGAGCCTGGCGGCCTTTGCCGCCGGATAAATGCCGAACAAAATTCCCAGCGCCACCGACAGCGTGAAGGCGCACAGGGTAATCCACGCCGCCGGGTAGATGGTCATCTGGAACATCAGCCGTCCCACCAGCAGGCTGCCGCCGGTGCCGATGAGGATGCCGATGATGCCGCCGATGCCGCAGAGCATGGCCGCCTCGATGAGGAACTGGATGACGATGCTGCTCCGCTCGGCACCAATGGCCCGGCGGATGCCGATCTCCCGGGTCCGTTCGGTGACGGTCACCAGCATGATGTTCATGATGCCGATGCCGCCCACCAGCAGGCTGATGGCGGCGATACCGCCCAGAATCAGGGAGATCATGCCCATCTGCTTGTTCTGCTCCTGCTGCCAGGAGTTCTCCTGGTCCACCTGGAAGCCGCCTGCGTTGGGATTGACCAGTCCCTTCAAAAAGCCGCCGATGCGGGAGCTGGCCTCGATCATGTCCTCGCTGCTGCGGGTCTTCACGATGAACTGCTCCGGTGCGTCGCCGCCCAGCACCCGGCGGGCGGTGTAGGGCAGAATGATGACATTGTCGATCTGGCTGGCGGATGCGCTTTCACCGGTAAGGCGGGGGGCATAGACCCCTACCACCTCAAAGCTCTGCCCGTTGAGCTGGAGCACCTTGCCCACGGGGTCCGCGGCGTCGAAGAAGATCTTTGCCGCCCGGTCCCCCAGCACACATACCTGCTTGTAGCCCCGGATGTCCAACACGGACAGGTCCCGGCCGGAGGCCAGCGTCAGGTTGTTGCAGATGCTGTACTGGTCGCTGCCGTAGTAAATGCTGGGCGGCACGTCGCCGGTGAGATTGCCGTTTTCATCGTAATTATAGCTCATATTGGCGGTGCTCTTGGTCCCGTATACCACCGTGGCGTTGCAGTACGCCTGGGGCGTCACGCCCAGCACATACTCCTTGATGCTGTTGCAGTAGTCGTACAGCGCCGGAAAGTAATCCTGACCCAGGCTGTTGCCATCTTCGTCATACAGGTAGTTCCAGATGTTGACGGTGAGCTTGTTGCTGCCCATGGCCTCGTACTGCTCCATGGTCTTTTCCGTATAGCCGTTGATGGCGGACACGATGGTCATCACCGCCGCGATGCCGATGATGATGCCCAGCATGGTCAGGGCGGACCGGCCCTTTTTGCCCCAGATGGACTTCCACGCCATCTTCACGGCCTGTTGGATATTCAAAGCCAGTCCACCTCCTGCTCCCGGTCCTCAATGATTCTGCCGTCCGCCAGGCGGACGACCCGCCGGGCCGTGGCGGCGATGCCGTTATCATGGGTGATGAGAATGACGGTGCTGCCCTCCTTGTTCAGCTCCTGGAGGAATTTCAGCACCTCCTGCCCGGTGTGGGAGTCCAGTGCGCCGGTGGGCTCGTCGGCCATGATGATGGGAGGCTTGGTGGCGATGGCCCGCGCAATGGCCACCCGCTGCTGCTGGCCACCGGACATCTCCACCGGCCGGTGCTTGATGCGGTTCGCCAGCCCCACCCGGGCCAGGGCCTCCAGGGCCATGTCCCGGCGGTCGTCGGCATTCACCCCCTGGTAGATCAGGGGCAGTTCCACATTTTCCAGCACCGTCAGGCTCTGGATCAGGTTGTACTGCTGAAAGATAAAGCCGATCTGCTTGTTGCGGATGTGGGACAGCTCCTTGTCCGTCAGCTCCCGGACGTCCGTTCCACCCAGGAGATACGTCCCCCGGGTGGGGATGTCTAGGCAGCCCAGCACGTTCATCATGGTGGACTTGCCGGAGCCGGACTGGCCCACCACCGCCACGAACTCGCCCTTTCCGATGGTCAGGGAGACGCCGTCCAGGGCCCGTACCTCGCTCTCCCGCCCTTCGCCATAGATCTTATAGACGTCCCGCAGCTCTACTAAGTTCTTCGCCATGGGCATCAACCCCACGCCTGCAGGGACTGGATCTGTGTGAAGACCTCGGTCCCCTCTTCCACACCGGACTTGATCTCCACATTGGAGTTGTCGGAGATGCCGATCTCCACCGGCACCGCCCAGAAGCCCTCCGGGATCTCCTCGCTCAGGGTGGGCGTCTCAATGGCGTTGTCCGGCCGACTGCCCTTTACAAACACCACGTTCACGGTGGAGCCGTCCTCCTGGGTCACAGTACGCACGCACTGGAGCGGCAGGACCAGGCAGTTGTCATTCTCACTGGCAGTTAGAGTGTAGTCGATATAGCTGTTGACCTGCAGGGTGCCCTCGCTGTTGTCCGCCGAGATGGTGATAGGATAGGTCGCCACGCCGTTGTTCACCGTGCTGGAGAGGCTGACCGTCTCCACGGTGCCGAAGGCCGGGGTCCCCCACTGGCTCAGCTCCACCGGCATCCCCGGCTTGATGTAGCTGATGTTCCGCTCGTCCACATTGGCGGTAATCACCATGCTGGAGGTGTCCGAGATGGTCACCACTGCGGTATTTGCAGCGATCTCATCGCCGGGCTGGATGGTCAGGCCGATTACCATGCCGTCAATGGGAGCCTTGGCGTTGCAGTTGGCCAGGTTCTCCTCCGCAGTCTTCAGCTCCTCCCGGGCAGTGTCCAGGTTCTGCTGGATGGTGAAGAGCTGGCTCTCGCTCTCCTCCCCGTCGATGCGCACCAGCACCTGGCCGGGCGCCACCTGCAGGTAGTCCACCAGATTGCTGGAAATCACCGTGCCATCCACCGTGGAAACCAGGTCGCCGGTGCGGTAGTACGCCAGCTTGCCAGCCTCATAGGGGTACACGGTCTCACCGTTCACAGTGGCGGTGGCAGAGGCCACCATATCCGCCGTCAGGGCTCCCTCATTCTCCACGATAATGTCGGCGGAGAAGAGCTTGGACCCCTCCGGCGTGATGCGGCTGACCATGTGGACCGCCTCCACCGTGCCGGGAACGGAGGTCATCAGGGCAGGGATCGAAACATTCACCGTCTGTCCCACCTGCAGGTCGCCCGCATAGGCGTAGCTGTAATACTGCTCCAGCCGCAGACGGGTATCGTCGGAGAGGACCGCCACCTTCTGGCCCTTGGTGATGGAATCACCGGGATTCAGCGTCACGGTCTCCATCAGCTTGCCGGCATAGCCGGCGGAGAGATTCAGTCCTGCGATGTCTTTCTGGGCCTGGGAGAGCTGTTTCTCATAGCCCTCCACATTGCTCCGGGCCTTCTGCACGGCGGTCTCTGCCGCCGGAGAGTCGATGGTGAACAGCGGCGTGCCGGCAGTCACCGTCTCACCCTCCGCCACCAGCACATCCACCACTGTGCCGACAGTGGTGATGGTGATTGTCTCACTGCTCTTGGCCTTGGTCAGGCCGCTGCCCTGGACCGTGGAGGTGATGGAACCGTACTGCACAATGTCGGTGACCACCTCTCCCTCATCGCTGCTCTTGCCGCCCAGCACTTTCAGCAGCACCACCGCGGCGATCACCAGCAGCAGTGCCAGTATGCACAGGCGGATGATCCGGCGCCGCTTCTTCCGCGGGATCGCCTGCCACCGGGCCTTCAGGTTTACGCGCGTCTCCGCGGGGGCGGCGCTGTCCGCCGCCGTCTCCTCCATCGCCGGAGCGGTCGCTTCCTGTTCTACATTCTCCAGGTCTTTGACTTCAGCCATGGTATGTACTCCTCTTCTTGTTCTTCACAGATGCATCAACTGTATTGCTTATAATAGTACAGTATGTAGGGCAAAGCAATAACAAAACAGTTACAGTTTCTCCCGCGGCCTGTATCTCTTGTAACCTGCGGGTATGTGTGAAAAAGTGCTCCCCGGAAGCCGGGGAGCACTTTCAAGGTCATTCAGACCATGGCGGCGCGCCGGGCGCTGAAGCGCTGATAGAGGACGATGCCAACCACCAACACAAAGCCGGCGATGTCGGTGGCCGTGCCGGGGATCATCATACCCAGGCCGCCCACAGCCATGGCCACCCGCAGCAGCGCGGGGATGGGCCGGTACAGGAATCCGTTGAGGGCCGCCGCCACGCCGAAGATGCCCAGCAGGGCGCTGATGCAGATCTGCACCACCTGGAAGGCACCGGTCACATCCACAAAGAGCATCTGGGGGCTGAAAGCGAAGATGTACGGCACGATAAAGGCCGCTATGGCCAGTTTCGTGGCGTTGAACCCTGTCTTCATGGGATCCGCCTTGGCAATGGCGCTGCCGGCATAGGCCGCCAGGGCCACCGGCGGCGTGATGTCCGCCACAATGCCGAAGTAGAACACGAAGAAGTGGGCCGCCATCTTGGTGACACCGATGGAGGGATCCATCAGGATGGGAGCGCAGGTGGCCGCCATGATGCAGTAGTTGGCGGTGGTCGGCACGCCCATGCCCAGCACGATGCAGCAGAGCATGGTCAGCGCCAGGGCGATAATCATGTGGCCGCCGGAGAGGCTGACGATTGTGCTCAACAGCTTGGAGGCCAGGCCCGTCACCGTGATGCAGCCGGAGATAATGCCGGCCACGCCGCAGGCCACCGCCACAGTGATGGAGCCCTTGGCGCCGCCCTCCAGGGCGTCGATGATCTTGCCGAAGGTGAGGAAGTCCTCCCGGTTGCTGCTCTTGCTGGCGATCTCCACCACGTTGTTGACCAGGCCTACGGCCACGGCCGCCACGATTGCGATGGCAGCGGAGAAGGCCATGGTGTACATATTGGTGGAGACCATGACCACCAACAGCACCAGGGGCGCCAGAAGGTAGATCTTGGGCAGCAGCTGGCGCACGCGGGGCAGCTGCTCTCTGGGAATGCCCTTCAGGCCCAGCTTCTTGGCCTCCAGATGGACGGCGATGTAGATGCCGGTGAAGTACAGCACCGCCGGCAGGATGGCCCGCATGGCGATGGTGCCGTAGGGCTCGCCGGTGAACTCTGCCATCAGGAAGGCTGCGGCGCCCATGATGGGGGGCATGATCTGGCCGCCGGTGGAGGCAGCCGCCTCCACGGCGCCGGCGAACTCCGGCTTGTAGCCCGTCTTCTTCATCATGGGGATGGTGACGGAGCCGGTGGTGACGGTGTTGCCCACGGAGGAGCCGGACACCATGCCGCACAGGGCGGAGGAGATGACGGCCACTTTGGCGGGGCCGCCGGGGGCGGCACCGGCCACGGCATTGGCCAGGTTGATGAAGAACTGGGCGATGCCGGTCCTCTCCAGGAAGGCGCCGAAGATGATGAACACCACGATGAACTTGGCGCACACGCTGATGGGGCCGCCGAAGATGCCGTTGAAGGTGTAGAACATGGTGCGGATGACCTGATAGAGGGTCATCTTGAAATCTGCACTGCCGCCCAGGTTGAAGAAGGTGTACACCAGCAACACACCGGCCACGCACAGGATCGGCAGGCCCACGCACCGGCGGCACAGCTCCACCAGGGCCAGGATACCGATGAGGCCGATAATCATGTACAGGTCGTTCTGCATGACCCGGGCGGACATCTGGACCACGTTCTGGGCATTGACGGCGTAGAAAAAGTAGGCGCCGGGCCCGGCAATCAGCAGCACGATGTCATACCAGGGCATGTGGTTGACCCGCTCGTCCCCTTTTTTGGCCGGGAAGGTCAGGAAGCCGAACAGCAGGATCAGCCCCACGAACATGGGCAGCCGAACCTCCTGCCGGGTGGAAAGGAACACAGTGTCGATGATGCAGTAGGCGGAGAACGCTACCATCAGCCAGCGGATCACCAGCTTCGGCAGACCCTCCCAGACCCGGGTGTTGGACTCCCGGTCGTATTTTTTCATGACCGCCTCCACATCGGCGGCGGTCCCCACGGAGGTATCGTGGGCGCCGGTATCCTCCGGCGGCACAGGCTCCGTCTTGTGTTTCTTGAACAGTGCCATAGGGTCCCCTCTCATTTCGCAAGATATCTTCCAGGCCGGGACCGACCCGAAGTCAAGGAACTACGGCGGAGATTCCGCCGTAGTTCCCGATCAGGCTCCGCCTGAGATCACTTGGTGGGTACGTCAAAGCCCTTTTCGGCGAAGTACTTGGCCGCGCCGGCGTGATAAGGCACCGCGGTGACGCCGGAGGCAAATTCCACATCCAGCTCCCCTGCCTTGTCATGGGCCAGATTGTCCATGTTCTCAAAGATGGTGTAGCAGATGTTGTACACATCATCCTCAGACACATCGTCCCGGGCGATGACGGTGGCTACCACGGCTACGGTCTTGGTCTCCGGCACGCCCTCATAGGTGCCCTCGGGGATGATGTACTCCTCGTAGTAGGGAGAGGACTCCTGGAGCTTGGCAATGTGCTCGTCATCCAGGCCCACCAGATAGGTGTCCTTGGCGGTGGCCAGAGTGGTGATAGCCACGGTGGGGGCGCCTGCCACCACGAAGGCGGCGTCGATCTTGCCGTCCTGCAGGGCGTCGGCGCTGGCGCCGAAGTCCTGGTACTGGGCGTTGATGTCATCCTCTGTCAGGTCATAGGCGGCCAGGATATCCAGGGCGTTGTAGTACACGCCGGAGCCAGAGGCGCCGATGGAGACCGTCTTGCCCTCCAGATCCGCCACGGACTTGATGTCCGGGTCACAGGTGACGATCTGCACCTGCTCCATATACAGAGCAGCGACAGTGGAGAAATCCGCATAGGGGAACCCCTCAAACAGCCGCTCGCCGTTATAGGCGTAGCTCATCACGTCGGACTGGACGAAGCCCAGTTGGGCCACGTTCATCTGCATCTGCTCGATGTTGTCCTGGGAGCCGTTGCTGACCACGGCCGTGACCTTGGTTCCGTTGCCGTTGGTGGTGATGGCCTGCGCCAGCACGCTGCCGAAGCCGTAATAAGTACCCTGGTCGCCGCCGGTGCGGAATTTCAGCTCCGTGCCGGTGCCGGTGACGGAAGAGACGTTCCAGTTGGTCTGGGCAGCCTGCTCAGTGCCGGTGTCGGCGGGGGCATCCGTCTCCTCCGTGGAGGGATTGCCGCCGCAGCCCGTCAGGACCGCCGCCAGCATCAGCGCGGCAAGAAGCAGGGATAAGCACTTTTTCATGTTTCCATTCCTCTTTTCCTGTTAGTCGATACAGCTCGTATGTCGCTTTGCATATCATACCTTATCCTCATTCATTTTACAAGGTTTTTTTTACAATTTTTTAATATTTCTGCAAGTCCAATTTGCACAACCTTCATTTTCCCGTCCCACCTCTCTGAAATGCCGAAAGGCCGGCCCCACCGGGGCCGGCCTTCTGCCGCGTATGCTTATTTGATGACCAAGATGAGCTGGCCGCCCTTGACGGTCTCGCCCTCCTTCACCAGGATCTCCGACACCGTGCCGGACATCCGGGCGGTGATGGCGGTCTCCATCTTCATAGCCTCGATGGTGACCAGGGTCTGGTTCTTCTCCACGGTGTCGCCCACCTTGACGTTGAGCCTGCTCACCGCGCCGGGGATAGAGGAGCCCACCTGGCTCTTGTCCTCCGGGTCCGCCATGGGGACCTTGACAATGTTCTTCTGGGCCTCCTCGTCGGGCACCTGCACATCCCGGCGGATGCCGTTGAGCTCAAAGCTGACGGTGCGCATGCCCTCTTTGTCCACTTCGCCCAACCCTAAGTACTTGATGACCAGGGTCTTGCCGTCGGCGATGTTGACCTTGTTGGTCTCGCCCACCGCCAGACCGTGGAAGAACACATGGCTGCCCAGCCGCATGATGTAGCCGTACTCCTTCTGGTTCTTGACATAATCCTCCACTACCTTGGGATACAGGCAGTAGCTGAGGATGGCCCGCCAGGAGGGATCTGCATCAAAGGACTGCATCTCCCGCTTCTTCTCCTCAAAGTCCACGGGGGGCAGCAGCTCACCGGGACGGCAGGTGATGGGCTTCTTGCCCTTCAGGACCACCCGCTGCAGCTCCTTGGGGAACCCGCCTGCAGGCTGGCCCATCATACCGGAGAAGTAGCTGACAACACTGTCCGGGAAGGCCAGGCTCTCGCCCTTCTCCACGATGTTCTCCGGGGTCAGGTTGTTCTGGGTCATGAAGATGGCCAGGTCACCCACCATCTTGCTGGAGGGCGTCACCTTCACAATGTCGCCCACCATCTCATTGACCTTACGGTAGTTCTCCTTGACCTCCACAAACCGGTCGCCCAGGCCCAGAGACTCCACCTGGGGCTTCAGGTTGGTGTACTGACCGCCGGGGATCTCGTAGCGGTAAATATCCGTGGTATTGTACTCCAGGCCGCCCTCAAAGGAGTCGTAACGCTTACGCACATCCTCCCAGTAATCAGTGAGGGTCTGGAGCCGGTCCAGATCCAGCCCGGTGTCCCGCTCTGTGTCCTTCATGGCCGCCACCACGGCGTTCAGAGAGGGCTGGCTGGTCATGCCTGCCATGGAGCTGATGGCACAGTCCACCGCGTCCACACCGGCCTCGGCGGCCAGCAGCAGCGCCGCCACCTGATTGCCGGTGGTGTCATGGGTGTGGAGCTGGATGGGAATGCCGATCTCCTGCTTCAGGGTGGACACCAGCTTCTTGGCGGCGTAAGGCTTCAGCAGGCCGGACATATCCTTGATGGCAAGCATGTGGGCACCCCGGTGCTCCAGCTCTTTCGCCATCTTCACATAGTAGTCCAAGGTGTACTTGTCCCGCTTGGGATCCAGAATGTCGCCGGTGTAGCAGATGGTGGCCTGGCAGATCTTGTCCTGCTTGAGGACCTCATCCATGGCCACCTCCATGCCGGGGATCCAGTTCAGAGAGTCGAAGATCCGGAACACATCGATGCCGCTGCGGGCGGCCTCCTTGATGAACTCCCGGATCACGTTATCGGGATAGTTGGTATAGCCCACGGCGTTGGCGCCCCGCAGCAGCATCTGCAGCAGCAGGTTGGGGGCCTTCTCCCGGATCAGGTCCAGCCGCTCCCAGGGGGACTCGTGGAGGAAACGGTAGGCCACGTCAAAGGTGGCGCCGCCCCAGCACTCCAGAGAGAAAGCATCCGCCAGGATCTCGCTGGTGCCCTCCATACCCTTGACGATGTCCCGGGTGCGGACCCGGGTGGCCAGCAGGGACTGGTGGGCGTCCCGGCAGGTGGTGTCACAGATCAGCAGCTTCTTCTGCCCCAGCACCCAGTCCGCCACGGCCTTGGGTCCCTTGGCGTCCAGCATCTGCTTCAGGCCATCGGGCCGGTTGCCGGTGACCGGCGGGAACCGGCAGGGATCGTACATCTTGTGTCCGTCCCGCTCCTTCACCACGATGTTCCCGATGTACTTGAGCATCTTGGTGGCCCGGTCCTGGCCCTCGTTCAGCTCAAACAGCTCCGGCGTCTCGTCGATGAACTTGGTGTGGCAGCCTCCCGCCAGGAAGGTGGGGTTCTGCAGGATGTTGGAGATGAAGGCGATATTGGTCTTGACGCCCCGGATGTGGATCTCCCGGATGGCCCGTCCGGCCTTCAGGCACACGCCCTGAAAGGTGTTATCCCAGGTGGTGACCTTCAGCAGCAGGGAGTCATAGTAGGGGGAGATCTCGCTGCCCACGCCGGCGGTGGCCGCGTCCAGCCGGACGCCGAAGCCGCCGGGAGACCGGTAGGAGGTGATCTTGCCGGTGTCGGGAGCGAAGTTGTTGGACGGGTCCTCGGTGGTGACGCGGCACTGGATGGCGTAGCCGTTCAGGTGCAGGTCACTCTGCTTCCTGATGCCGATGCGGGGATCGCTGAGAGGACAGCCCTCGGCGATCAGAATCTGAGAGCGCACCAAGTCCACGCCCGTCACCATCTCGGTGACGGTGTGCTCCACCTGGATACGGGGGTTCATCTCGATGAAGTAGTGGTGCCCTTCCCTGTCCACCAGGAACTCCAGGGTGCCGGCGTTCACATAGCCCACGTGCTTTGCGATCTTCACCGCGTCTTCATACAGGGCCTGACGGATCTTCTTGTCCACGGAGAAGGCGGGGCTGAACTCCACCACCTTCTGATAGCGCCGCTGGAGAGAGCAATCCCGCTCGAACAGGTGGACCACGTTGCCCTCTTCGTCGCCCAGCACCTGCACCTCGATGTGCTTGGGCTCCACCAGGAACTTCTCCATGAAGATGTCGTCATTGCCGAAGGCCTTCTTGGCCTCCGCCTTCACCAGATCGAAGTTGGTGCCCACCTCTTCCACGGTGTCACACCGGCGCATACCGCGGCCGCCGCCGCCGGCGGCCGCCTTGAGAATGACGGGGAAGCCGAACTCCATAGCCAGCTTCTGAGCAGCCTCCCGGCTCTTCAGGGGCTCTGTGGTGCCGGGGGTGGTGGGTACGCCGCAGGCCACGGCGATCTGCTTGGCGGACAGCTTGTCGCCCATCAGGTCCAGAACCTGGGAGGAGGGTCCGATGAACTTGATGCCCGCAGCCTCGCAGGCCCGGGCAAAATCCGCGTTCTCACTGAGGAAACCGTAACCGGGGTGAATGGCATCGGCGCCGTGCTTCTTAGCCAGCTCGATGATCCGGGGGATGTCCAGATAGGCACCCAGGGGGCTCTCGTTCTCTCCGATCAGATAGGACTCGTCCGCGGCGGTGCGGAAGAGGCTGTATACGTCCTCATTGGAGTAGATGGCAATGGTCTGGAGGCCCAGGTCGTGACAGGCCCGGAAGATCCGCATGGCGATCTCGCCCCGGTTGGCGACCAGGACCTTCTTGAATGCTTGGCTCATATATCGTTCCTCCTTCTCTCCGCCGGCAGGCGGGAATCTTTTGGTTCAGCTTAGTATACACCAACCCCGCCGCCGGTTGCAACGGCTTCCAGCCCGGATTTGTCAATTTTATCCCGCCGTCATATTTTGAGCCTGGCTGATGGGGCGCTTTGTCTATTTCAGCAGGTCTTATGTCTGCTATCAGCGGCACTGCGGCCCGCCGGGGGCACAAAAAAGACGGCGCCCTCAGGGCGCCGTCTCCGGCTCATCTCAGGCGGTCCTGCCAGCGGCTGCGAAGCTGAACCACCCCCGGGCGTCCCGCTGGACACCGGAGAAGCCGTCCCGCAGTGTCCAGCCCGTCACGCTGGTGTAGAGGGGCGCCGCGGCCCCCTCCTCTAGCAGCAGGGCCTCCGCATCGTGGAGGCAACCCATCCGGGCCTCCCCCTCCTCCGCGCCGGCGATGACCGACAGCAGGGTATCATAGGCGCTGTTGGCGTATTTACCCAGGTTCTCCGGCTTATCGGAGCCCCACTGCATCAAAAAGCACTCCGCATCGTTGCCCAAAGCCCGGATCTCCGTTCCTGCCAGGGTGAAGGTCCCCTCCTGCAGGGCGGTGTCCAGCTCTTCCCGGCTGACGCCGCGGGCCGTCACCTGGAGGCCCAGGGCGCTCTGCCAGGCGTCTACCAGCGCCTGGGCCACGGCGGCGCCGTTCCCCTCGTCCACGTAGAGATATTCCAGCTCCCCCAGGTCCCGGGCGTCGGCGTATCCGGCCTCCGCCAGCAGGCCGCGGGCCTCCTCCGCCAGCTCGTCCCGGTGCGCGGGGTCGTTGTCCAGCAGCACGCCGCCATCTGTACGGAAATCCTGCTCCCCGCTCCCCGGCACGCCGGGAGGGATCAGGCCCTCAGCGGCATACGCCGTGGCGCCCGCCGCCTCAGCAGCGGCAGAACGGTCCGCCGTCAGAGTCAGCGCCCGACGGACCCGGGCATCCATCAGCGTATCCTGCGCGCAGTTGAACACCACCGCCTGAACGCTCAGCTCCCGCGCCAGGGTCCGGCTCTCCGCCTCGATCAAGGCCGTCAGCTGCTCCGCCGGGAGGATGCCCAGGAAATCCACCTCCCCGGCGTCGTAGAGGTCCTGTCCCGCCTCTGCGGTCTCCGCAAAGCGGAACGTCAGGGTCTGCGGCCCGGAGAAACTGTTGCGGTAGGTCTCGCTGGCCTCCAGGGTCAGCGCCTCACCAGCCTCATACCCGCTCACCTGATACGGCCCGTTGGTCACAAGGCCCGTAAGGTCGTTCCACCAAGGGGCCGCCTCCGCCGCCTCCGCCGCTGCTTCGGCGGTCTCCCCGTCAGCGGCAGCGGTCTCCTCCTGCAGCAAGTCCTGCCGCAGAGGCATGGTGGCGGGCGCAGTGCAGACCTCCGTCAAAAACCAGTCGAACTTTCCGTTCAGCACCACCACCAGGGTGCTGTCATCCTCCGCCGTCACCTGCAGCAGCGACACGTCGCCGGTCTCCCGCACGGCGTCGTAGCCTGCTACCACGGACAGCAGCGACGCGCTGGGGGAATCGTTGGCCGGATCGGCCAGCCGCTGCCAGGCAAAGACAAAGTCCCCGGCCCGGACCGCCCGGCCGTCGGACCACTCGGCCTTCCGCAGCTTGAAGGTCCAGGTCACGGTGCCGTCGGCATTCTCCTCCGTACTGACGCTCTTGGCTGCGCCGTTCGTCACCGTGGTCCCGCCGGAGCCGTCTCCTGTTTTCCGCATCAGATTTTCATACAGGTGGACCAGGACGGTCTGGTCCGCCGTCTCTGTGGCGTAGATGGGATCCAGCTCCTCCGGCGCGCCGCCCACGCAGACGGAGAGGGCCGGCCCCTCCCCGCTTCCGCCGCAGCCGGTCAGGCTGAGAGCCAGCAGCAGCGCCGCCGCCAAGAACAGCGCCCACCGGCGCTTCCAATTCTTCATATCATCGTTCCTCCCGCTCTGGAGTCTAAAACGGGCACCCCTACCGGGCACCCCTGCATATCAAAGGACCTGGTCTATTATAAAGATTATCAGGCAGCTTGTAAAGTTACGAGCCCTCAAAAAGTAACAAATAATTACAAAATTAAAAATTTATTCACAAATCACAGCAAGAACTCGAAAATGCCCTGTCTCCCAGCCGGAACCGGTGGCGTGAAAAGCGCCGGGCGCGGATTTCCGCGTCCGGCGTTCAAAGCCGTTTTCACGCTGTGGTCAGGCGGCCGTCCTCGTCGAACTTCACCGGAACGATCTCGTTCCGGGTCTTCTGGGCGATGTCGTCGATCCGCATCTTGGCAGGATAGTCGGAGATGAAAGTCACTGCCACGCCCTGCCGCCTGGCCCGGCCGGTCCGGCCGATCCGGTGGACGTAGTCCTGGTTTTCGTCCGGCACGTCGCAGTTGAACACGATGTCCACATCATCCACGTCGATGCCACGGGCCGCCACGTCGGTGGAGACGAACACCCGCAGCTCGCCCCGGCGGAACTTCTCCATCACCTGCTCCCGCTTCCGCTGGGGAATATCGCCGTGGATGCACTCCGCGTCGATGCCCCGCATCTGCAGGAACTTGGTGATCCGCTCTGTGGAGCCCTTGGTGTTGCAGAAGGCCATGCACCGGTCGAAACCCGTCTCCTTCAGAATCTTTTCAATGGCGTCTGCCTTACCGTCGTGGGGCACGTCCATGCGGAACTGCTTGATGTCCGGCTTGTTCTGCTCATCCTCCCGGACGGTAATCTCCGCCGCGTCCCGCTGGTACACCCAGGCGATGTCCATGACCTCCCGGGAGATAGTGGCGGAGAAGAGTCCCAGGTTCTTCCGCTTGTTCATCTTGTCCAGCAGGCGGGTCACGTCATGGATGAAGCCCATGTCCAGCATCCGGTCCGCCTCGTCCAGCACCACGGTCTGCGCCGTGTCCACCCGGACGGTGCGGCGCTTCATGTGGTCGGAAAGCCGTCCCGGCGTGGCCACCACGATCTGGGGGTGCTTCTTCAGCGTGTCGATCTGCCGGCCGATGGGGGCGCCGCCATAGAGGCACACCGTCCGCACGCCGGGCTTGAAGGCTGCCAGGTCCCGAATCTCGTCGGTGATCTGGATGGCCAGCTCCCGGGTGGGGGCCAGGATTACCGCCTGGACGCTCTCGTCCTCCGGGTCCACATGCTCCACGATGGGGATGCCGTAGGCAAAGGTCTTGCCGGTGCCGGTGGGGGCCTTGGCGATCACATCCTGCCAGTCCATCATAGGCGGGATGCAGCCTGCCTGGACCGGGGTGGACACCTCAATGTTGCGTTTTTCAATGGCGCGTATGATCTCCGGCGACAGGTGCAGGCTGTCGAACCGGACGCCTTCCGTAAATTCCATGGCTCTCTTCCTCTTTCGTTTATCCGTTGGCCTGGCCGGCGCGGCTGCGCCCGTAGATCATGGGCACTACCAGGACTACCAGTGCCAGCAGGGCTGAGAAGAACGTGGTCTCGCTGGTCACCATAGCGCCGGCGGCCACCACCAGGCCCGCCAGCATCCAAAGCCAGCCGGCAAACCGGTGGACCTCTTTCCACAACGGCGGATTGTTTACCGTAAAGGAGAACCGCAGGGCCAGCTTGGCATCCTCCGTGCAGTCGAACATGTGGGAGCCCAGCAGCATCAGCACCAGACCCAGAATGCAGGGCGTGTAGAAGTTCAGACTTAGCCCCTGGCCGGAAGTCTCCAAAATGGCGCCGCTGCAGAACAGCAGGGAAATGGTTGGAAAGCCCCAGCGCCCCATGAGCCGGTTAAACGCCGGTGGGATCTTCATCCGCTTTTGATACTGCAGCAGCATGAACTGCGCGACAGCCTCCAGCAGGCACATCAAACCGGGCAGGAGGAGCGCCACCGCCCACCGGGGCAGGGAGTCATCCTGGCCGCCGGGGCCGATCAGGCCGGTCTCCACAATCTCCGGGATCCGGTCCCACATCCGCACGCCCAGGATCATTGGCAGGGCGCAGGCCGTCAGCGTCACGATCAGCAGCGCCCGCTGCTTTTCCGGCGACAGGTGCTTTCCAAATATCTCAGCCCCCCGGATTTCCAGGTCGCGGGGCAGGGCCTCTCTCTTTTTTCGGTTGCTCATAGTCAGCCGGGTCCTCCTTCTGGGGTCCGCAGGCAGATTGCTCTGCCGTCAAAATTTTTCTTTTCTCCGGGCTTCCTATGGACTGCGCCGGGGGAAACGGGTATTATTATATATGGAAAATACGCTTTTGTAAAGCACTGTCAAGGAAAACGCCCGTCCAGGCGGAGCCGCTCCGCCCGGCCGCTCCTTGCTCTCCCGGAGAAAAGCAGTCCCGGAATATGTTCGCATTTCCCCGTATTCCTCCGTTTTTTGAGTAAATTTGTCTTATAATTGTAGTAAAATTTTGTATTGTGCCCCGTAAGATTCACAAATTTTATGGTACATTGTAAGAACCAGAAAGCTCCAGAGCGGATACGGAGGTGCCACGTGAACGGCGGAATGGATTATGTACGCATTTTGCGGGACCTGCGGGAAGATGCTGACAAGACCCAGACCCAGATCGCTGAGGTGCTCGGAACATCCCAGACGATGTACGCCCGCTATGAGCGCGGGGCCAACGAGCTTCCGATCCATCATCTGATCACGTTGAGCAAATACTACGGGGTCAGTACGGACTACCTGCTGGGTCTCAGCAAGGAACGCTGAAACGCGGACAGGGAGAGCTCCCTGTCCGCGTTTTTCAGGTTTCTTCAATCTGCCGGGGCAATCTCCTGTGCTTTTGCCTCGACCACGCTGCTCTCGTCGGCATCGGGCAGGTCCGCGGTAAAGTGATCTGCTGCCTGCCCGGTCATGGTGCCGGAAAACTCTGTAAGCCCGTTGTCGCCGCTGACAGTCTCATAGCTGGTGCCGTCCCCGTTGTCCTGGGACACAGTCCACCGGTCCAGGTCGCCAGTGACGTCAATGGTGACGGTCCGGGTCTCCCGGCTGCCGTCCTCATGCACCACATCCATATCGTAGGCGTAGTGATAGGCACCCGCGGTCTCCATGGCCTCGGTGATGTCAATCTCCTCACCCTGAGCGTGGAGGATCAGCCGGCCGTTCTCCTTGGTGACCGGCTCCCCGGCCGCTACGGTGACATACACCTCGTTGCCCTGGTTATCCTGGGCTAGGTACTGATTTCCGGATGTCCAGACGATGGTGAACTGCCGGAAGAACTCCCCGTCCGTGGCCACGTTCACTGCCCCGGCGGTGACGGCCAGCGCCATCACCATGGCAGCGGCAATGGCCGCGCCCCGCAGGACCCGGGGCATCCGCTTTCTGTGCTTCATCTCCTGCATTTTCTGAAAAACCTCCTGTTTGGCTTGGTCGGAGGCACGGAGATGGGAAAAGGTCTCCTGGTACAGTCTCTTGTCGATCATGACTCTGCCTCCTGTAAGATCAGTTTCAGCTTCCCCCTGGCCCGCATGAGCCAGGTCTGCACGGTGGACGGATTGGCCCCCATGGCCGCCGCGATCTCCTGTACGGAGCAGTCTTCGTAGTAGTAGAGATACACCGCGGCCCGGTATTTGGGCGGCAGGCCCATCACGTGCTGGTAGAGCTCACTCTGCTGCGGCGTGTCGAACACCGGCTCCCCGGCCTCCTCCAGAGGCCCGGTCCGCCTGCGCCACGGAGAGCGGAGCAGCTTCTTGCTCTCGTTCACCGCCACCCGGACGACCCAGTACCGCTCATGCTCCGGCGACCGGAAGGGCTTTCGCTCCAGATAGAGCTTCAGCAGCGTCTCCTGCATCACGTCCTCCGCGTCGGCGCGGTTTTTCAAATAGCTGTATGCCAGCCGGAACACGGTGTCGCCATAGCGCTCCACCGCCCCCTCGAATGCCGCGTCTGTCAATCTCATCACACCTTGCTGTTGGGATGGGCGGCAGCGCCGCCCGGAAAGGCCTTTCTATCGGGAATATCCCTCACTGGGGTGAAATATCTCACCCAGTCCGAAAGTTTTTCAAAAATCATGCGCCCCGCGCAGGAGCGGGATCTCGAAAACCGGAAACGGCTGAGCCGTTTCCGGTTTTCTGCGTTTTTCTCAGATCGGATCACTTGTGGGGCACGTGCCAGATGTTGTCGGCATACTCCGCCACAGCCCGGTCGGCGGCGAACACGCCGCTGCGGGCGATGTTGTGCAGGCTCATGCGATTCCAGGCCGTCTGGTCCCGATAGGTCTCCGCCATGCGCTTTTCCGCCTGGCAGTATGCCTGGAAGTCCGCCAGCAAAAAGTACTCGTCCGCGGGGCTGCCCCCGGCGCCGAACAGCAGCCGCTGGTACAGGTCGTCGTACCGGACACCGTCCCGGAAGCCGGTCCGCAGCGCGTCCAGGCACCGGTGAAGCACCGGGTCCCGGTTGTACAGCCGCTGGGGCACATAGCCTTCCCGCTTCAGCTGCTCCACCTCGTCGGCCCGCAGGCCAAAGAGGAACATGTTCTCGTCCCCCAGCAGGTCGTGCATCTCCACGTTGGCACCGTCCAGGGTGCCAACGGTCAGGGCGCCGTTCATCATGAACTTCATGTTGCCGGTGCCGCTGGCCTCCTTGCCGGCGGTGGAGATCTGCTGGCTCACCTCGCTGGCGGGCATCAGCTGCTCCGCCAGGGAGACCCGGTAGTTCTCCAGAAACACCACCTGCAGCTTATCGCGGCAGATAGGGTCGTGGTCGATCTGATCCGCCAGGGAGTTGATGAGGCGGATGATCCGCTTGGCCACTGCATACCCCGGCGCCGCCTTGGCGCCGAACAGGAACGTGTGGGGCTGCGTGATGGCGTTGGGGTCGTCCTGGAGCTTCTGGTACAATGCGATGATGTGCAGCACGTTCAAAAGCTGCCGCTTATACTCGTGGAGCCGCTTCACCTGAACGTCGAAGATGGCGTCCGGGTTCAGCTCCACGCCCCGGGTCTTCTTGGCATGGGCGGCGAAGGCCGCCTTGTTGGCCCGCTTGATGGCACCCAGCCTCTCCAGAACAGAGGCGTCATCGGCATAGTCATCCAGCTTTTTCAGGGCCTGGGGGTGCAGCAGATAGTCGTCCCCGCCGGTCAGGTCCCGGATCAAGCCGTCCAGTCCGGGGTTGATCTCACTGAGCCAGCGGCGGTGGTCAATGCCGTTGGTGACGTTCCGGAATTTCCAGGGCTCCATGCCGTAGGCGTCCCTGAAAACGTCCTTTTTCAGGATCTCGGAGTGTAGGCCGCTGACGCCGTTGACCGCCATGCCGCCGGCGATGCAGAGGTTGGCCATGCGGACCTGACCGCCCCAGACGATGGCCATTTTCTCCGTCTTCTTGGGGTCGTGGTAGAAGTCCTCCACCTTCTTCTGCCAGCGGCGGGAGATCTCCAGGATAATCTGCCACACCCGGGGCAGCAGGAATTCCACCAGGCTCTGGGGCCAGCGTTCCAGCGCCTCCGAAAGGACCGTGTGGTTGGTGTAGGCCACGGATCTCGTGGTGATGTCCCACGCCTCATCCCAGTCCATGCCGGCGTCGTCGATCAGGATCCGCATCAGCTCCGGGATCACCAGGGCCGGGTGGGTGTCGTTGATCTGGATGACGTTCTTCTCATGGAAGTTCTTCATGGTGCCGTACAGTTCGGTGTGCTTGGCGGCGATGGACTGGAGGGTGGCGGACACGAAGAAGTACTGCTGTTTCAGCCGCAGAGACTTGCCCTCCAGATGATTGTCCTCCGGATAGAGGACCTTGGCAATGGTCTCTGCCATGGCCTCGTCCTCCGCGGCCTTCAGGTACTCGCCCCGGGAGAACAGGGACATATCCACCGGCTGGGTGGACCGGGCGTCCCACAGCCGCAGGACATTCACATGCTCCGTGCCGTAGCCGGCGATCTCCATGTCGCAGGGCACGGCCTGGACCACCGTGGCGTCCTCATTGACGATGTGCAGGTGGCCGTTGTCCCAGAACTCCCGCACGGTGCCGCCGAAGCGGACCTCCTGGGTCTCCGCGGGCTTTGGCATCAGCCAGGCCGCGCCCAGGTCCTTCCAGTTGTCCGGCAGCTCTACCTGCTGGCCCTCCACGATCTTCTGCTTGAAGATGCCCAGCTCGTAGCAGATGGAATAGCCGGTGGCCGGGATCTCCAGCGTAGTCATGGAGTCTAGATAGCAGGCGGCCAGGCGGCCCAGGCCGCCGTTGCCCAGGGCGGCGTCCGGCTCGATCTCAAAGATGTCGGCCGCCTTGAAGCCCAGGTGCTCCAGCGCCTCCCGCAGCTGGGGCAGCAGCCCTAGGTTATAGGCATTCTTCATCAGGCTGCGGCCCATCAGAAACTCCAGAGACAGGTAGTGCACCTGCCGGGCATGCTGCTGGCGGGCCTTCTGACGGGTCTCCACCTCCCGCAGAGCCATCATGTCCCGCAGGACCAGGGCGCTGGCCCGCATCATCTCTCCATCCGTTGCCTCCGCCGCCGTCTTTCCGAAGCTGACCATCAGCTTGGCGGTGAGGGCGTTCTCCAGGGTCTGTGTGGTAATTGGTGTCATGCGTCTCCTTACTCCGCCGGCTCCTGTTTCCCGGCGGTCCCCTTCTTGGGTTTGGTCTCTTTCTTGGCAGGCGTCCTCCTGCCGCTTTTGGCGGCCGTCTTTTTGGCGGCCGGTTTCTTGGCTGCCGTCCGCTTTCTGGCGGCAGGCTTCTTCTCCGGTGCGGCCGGAGCGGCCTCCTCAGCCGCCGGCTCGGCGGACGATTGTGCCGCTTCCGCGGTCGGCTGCGGAGCAGGTTCGTCAGATGCGGGCTCCGCCGCTTCCGCGGGGGCGGTCTCTTCCGCGGGGGCGGTCTCTTCCGCGGGAGCGGATTCCTCCGCCGGGGCGGACTCTTCTGTCCGGACGGGCTCCTCCGCAGGGGGCCAAGGCTGGCCGGTGACGGTGCTGTAAATGTGCAGGTACTCCCCCGCGCTCCGGGCCCAGCTGAAATCGCAGGCCATAGCCCGCGCCCGCAGCCGGGCGAAGGCGTCGGGATAGTCCTTGTAAAGATACACCGCCTCCCGGATCACATACAGCATATCACTGCCGGCGTAATTTGCAAAGGTAAATCCGTTGCCGGCGTCCCTCCAGGACTCGTACGGGCTGACGGTGTCCTTCAGTCCGCCGGTCTCCCGGACGATGGGCACGGTGCCGTACCGCATGGCGATCATCTGACTCAAGCCGCAGGGCTCGCTCTTGGAGGGCATCAGGAACAGATCCGCGCCTGCATAGATGGCCATGGACAGCTCCTCGTTGTAGTCCAGGCGCACGGCCATGCGGCCGGAATACTGCTGGGCTGCCCACTGGAAGAACTCCTCGTACTTCCGGTCCCCCTTGCCCAGGATCACCATCTGCAGGGGCAGCTCCATCATGTCGTGGAGCACCTCGCACACCAGATCCAGGCCCTTGTGGGACACCAGGCGGCTGACGATGCCCACGATGGGAACGTAGGGCTCCTGCCGCAGGCCCATGAGCTTCTGCAGCTCCGCCTTGTCCGCCTGCTTGCCCGCCATGTCCGCCGCGCTGTAATTGACGGCGATGTGGGGATCCGCGGCGGGGTCATACCGCTTCACGTCGATGCCGTTCAGCACGCCGGAGAGCTTGTAGCCGCAACGGCGCATGATGCCGTCCAGCCGGTGGGCGAAGTAGGGCATCTTCAGCTCGTTGGCGTAAGTAGGAGAGACGGCGTTGACGGCGTCGGCGCACAAAATGGCGCCCTTCAGCAGGTTCACGTCCCCGTCCATCAGAATGGTGCCGTCATCCGCCCAGCCGTGGTCCAGGCCGAACAGGTCCCCCAGGGTCTGGCGGCCGTAGCGGCCCTGGTACTCAATATTATGAATGGAGAGCACGGTCCGGATACTCCGGAACCGCTCCTCCCGCACGCTGTCGTCCTTCAGATAGATGGGCACCAGGGCGGTCTGCCAGTCGTTGCAGTGGATGACCTCCGGCCAGAACCTCAGGTGGGGCAGCATCCGCACCACGGCCCGGGAGAAAAATCCGAACCGCTCGCCGTCGTCCATGTAGCCGTACAACTCCGGACGCCGGAAATACTGCTCGTTGTCCAGGAAGTACCAGGTGACGCCGTCCCGTTCCATGGAGAACAGCCCGCAGTAGCTGTGGCGCCAGGCCAGGTCCACATAGTCGTAGCATTCAAAATGCAGCTGGTCGCTGAATTTCTCCTTCACCTTCTGGTACAGGGGCAGCACCACCGCCACATCCGCGCCCTGGGCCGCCAGCGCCGCAGGCAGGGAGCCCGCCACATCCGCAAGGCCTCCGGTTTTGCAGAACGGAACCGCCTCGCTGGCCGCATATAAAATCTTCATAGTCCTCTCCTTTCACGCTCATGCGCCCCGCCCTCCGGCAGGGTCAGGGACCGGCGGGACTCCGTCAGCCGGAGCCCCGCCCGTCTATTCGCCGTCCTGGAAGCCTTCCTCCCGCACTCACACCTGACTGCCCTTGGCCAGCACGATGGGATACGAGCTGTGTCCCATCAGCGTCCGGTCCGGCAGGATTTCTACATTTTTATCCGCGATCAGATGGGACACCGCCGCGCCCCGGCGCACCGCCGTCTCCTTGAAGAGCACGCAGTTGCGCACCACAGCGCCGGCCTCCACCACCACGCCGGGGAAGAGGATGGAGTTCTCCACCACGCCCTCGATGTTGCAGCCGTCTGCGATCAGGGAGTTCTCGCAGTAGCCGTCGGGTCCGATGTAGGCGGAGGACTTGTCAGTGGCCTTGGCCCGGATGGGCCGCTCGGCACAGAACAGCTCCGCCCGGATGGCCGGGTCCAGCAGCTGCATACTGCGGTCGTAATACTCCTGTACAGAGCGGATCTGCGCCGCGAAGCCGCCCCAGATGTATCCCTGGAGCTTCAGGCTGTCCTTCCGGGCCTGGAGCACGTCCCGCCGCAGGCTGTACTGATCCCGGGTGGCGCACTCGTCCACCAGATCCAGCAGCAGCCTGGTGGAGAGGATGTACACTTCCAGCCCCCGGTAGCCCCTGGGCCGGTGGAGGTGATACAACACATCCGTGACGCGGCCGGTGCCGTCCAGCTCAAAATAGGTGCCGTTCTCCGTCTCAAAGCTGTCGTTGCCGCAGACTACGGTGATGTCCGCGCCGGACTTGATGTGCTGGTCATAGATGTCGGACAGGGGCAGGTTCACCACCAGGTCGCCGTCCATAAGCACCACATAGTCCCGGCGGATCTCCTCCAGATAGGAGCGGACGCCCGCCAGGGCCTCCATCTTGCCCCGGAAGACCGCCGCCTCGCCCCAGTGCTGCTTGTATGCAAAGGGGGGCAGGATCTTCAAGCCGCCCCGCTTGCGGGACAGGTCCCAGTCCTTGCCGGTGCCCAAGTGGTCCAGCAGGCTCTGATAATGGCCGTGAAGCACCACACCCACGTCCGTGACACCGGCGTTCACCAGGTTGGACAGGGCGAAGTCCACCGCCCGGTACCTCCCGCCGAAGGGGATGGACGACGCGGAGCGGATCTCCCCCAGCTCCCGCAGGTCATTGCGCTTTTCATAGGAAAAGATGATCCCGTGCATGCCGTTCATCTGGACACCTCCTCGCCGTTCTTGTTCAGCATCACGCCGGGGCGCACCCGCTTCTCATCCTCCAGGACGCAGCCCGGCGCCAGCACCGTCAGGCCCCAGGGATCCGGCGCCGTCTCCTCCGGCGTGCCGCCCAGGCAGCAGTTGCGGCCGATGCGGCAGCCCTCGCCCAGGATAGCGTATTCCACCACGGCGCCGGGCTCCACGGTCACCCCGGGGAACAGGACGGAGTAGGACACCCGGGCCCCCTCCCCCACGGTGACATTGGGAGCCAGGACGGAGTTCTCCACCGTCCCCTCCAGATCGCTGCCCCGGTTGAAGGCACTGTGGCTGATCTGGCAGCGGCGGCCCAAAAAGGCCGGCGGCGCGTTGACGGACCGGGCGTAAATGGGCCAGGACTCGTCCAGCAGGTCCAGGCCCGACTCCGGGGAGAGCATATCCATGTTGGCGTCCCACAGGGACTCCAGCGTCCCCACGTCCTTCCAGTAACCGCTGAAGCGGTAGGCGGCCATCCGTTCTCCATCCCCCAGCATGGCGGGGATCACATTTTTGCCGAAGTCATTTTCGGAGTTGGGGTTGGCCTCGTCAGCCTCCAGATACCGCCGCAGGGTCTTCCAGGTGAAGACGTAGATGCCCATGGACGCCAGATTGCTCTTGGGCTCCTTGGGCTTCTCTGCGAACTCCGTGATGAGGTCGTTCTCGTCCACGCTCATGATGCCGAAGCGGGACGCCTCCGACCACGGCACCTCCATGACGGAGATCGTGCAGGCGGCGCCCACGGCCTTATGGCGCTCCACCATCTTGGAGTAATCCATCTTGTAGATGTGGTCGCCGGAGAGGATCACCACATACTCCGGGTCATACAGGTTGATGAACCCGATGTTCTGATAGATGGCGTTGGCGGTGCCCTTGTACCAGGTGCCGCCCTTGCTGCCCATGTAGGGCGGCAGGATGTGGACGCCGCCGGTGGACCCGTCCAGGTCCCAAGGCACGCCGCTGCCGATGTAGCTGTTCAACTCCAGGGGCCGGTACTGGGTCAGCACGCCCACGGTGTCGATGCCGGAATTGGTGCAGTTGGACAGGGGAAAGTCGATGATGCGGTATTTCCCGCCGAAGGGCACGGCGGGCTTGGCCATGTCGCCGGTGAGGACGTACAGGCGGCTGCCCTGGCCGCCGGCCAGCAGCATGGCGATGCACTCTTTTTTCATGTCTTTTCCAACTCCTTTGCCTGTTGTTTCTTCCTGGGTCTGGGGAACGTCCCCTCGCCCCGCAGGAACACCGCACCGAAGGCCGGGATCCGGATGGCGGCGGAGCATTCCTTTCCATGGGAGGGCACGGCCTCCACCATCACCGCCTCAGAATCGCCGAAACCGTCGCCGCCGTATGCGGGGTCATCGGTATTGAACACGGGCACATACCGCCTGTAGGGCGGCACGCCCATCCGATAGTTCGTATAGGTGTTGGGCGAGAAGTTCACCGCGCACATAAGGTCGCGGCCCTTCTTGTCCCTGCGCAGAAACACCACCACGTTGTTGTGGTTGTCGTCCGGCACCAGCCATTCAAAGCCCGCCCAGTCGAAGTCGACCTCCCACAAAGCCGCCGTCTTTTTATAAAAGGCGTTGATCTCCCGGAAGAACTTCCGGAGCTTCTGATTCTCTGGTCGGTCCAGCAGGTACCAGTCCAGCTGCCCGTCGGAGTCCCACTCGTGCCACTGGCCGATCTCCGCCCCCATAAACAGCAGCTTCTTCCCCGGGTGGGCCAGGAGATAGGCGTAGAAGCCTCTCAGGCACCGCAGCTGGTTGTCGTAGTCCCCGGGCATCTTCCCCACGATGGACCCCTTCATGTGGACCACCTCATCGTGGGAGATGGGCAGCACAAAGTTCTCAGAAAAGGCATACATCATGGAGAAGGTGATGTCCTTGTGGTTGTACTGGCGGAAATAGGGATCCAGCTTCAAATAGTGGCACATGTCGTTCATCCAGCCCATGTTCCACTTCAGATTGAAGCCCAATCCCCCCACGTCCGGCGGGCGGGTCACCAGGGGCCAGGCGGTGGACTCCTCGGCGATCATCAGCACGCTTGGGTCCGTCTGGAAGGCCATGGTGTTCAGCTCCCGCAGAAACTCGATGGCCTCCAGGTTCTCGTGTCCACCGTACTGATTGGGGGTCCAGGCTCCGCCCTGGCGGTCGTAGTCCAGGTACAGCATGGAGGCCACCGCGTCCACCCGCAGGCCGTCGATGTGGTACTCTTCCAGCCAGAAGCGGGCGGAGGAGAAGAGAAAGCTCTTCACCTCGGGCCGGCCGTAGTCGAAGACCCGGGTGCCCCAGGCGGCGTGCTCCCGCTTGTTGGGATCGCTGTACTCATAGCAGTAGGTGCCGTCGAATTCGTAGAGGCCCTGAGCGTCCTTGCAGAAGTGGGAGGGCACCCAGTCCAGCAGCACCAGGATGCCGTTTTTATGCATGTGGTTCACGAACCACATGAAGTCCTTGGGCGTGCCGAACCGGGAGGTTGGGGCGAAGTACCCGGTGCACTGGTAGCCCCAGGAGTCGTCCAGGGGGTGCTCCGTCACCGGCAGCAGTTCGATGGCGGTGTAGCCCATATCCTTCACATAGGCGGCCAGATCCTTCGCCAGGTCCTTGTAGTCGATGAAGTCCCCGTTTCCCCGCTTTTTCCAGGAGCCCAGATGGACCTCATAGATATTCAGCGGTGATGTATAGACCGGGTGCTTGGCCTTCTTCTCCCGGAAAGCGCCGTCCGTCCACTTGAATCCGCTGATGTCATACAGCTTGCTGGCTGTCGCCGGCCGGGTCTCTGTGTGGAAGCCGTAGGGGTCCGCCTTCTGGCGGACCTGGCCGTCCGCCCCCCGCACCGCATATTTATAGGAAGTATAGACCGGCAGGTCCGGCAGAAAGCCCTCCCAGATCTCGCCCTTACGGGCGAGGGGGGCCGCTCCCTCCTCCCAGTCGTTGAAGTCGCCCACGACGGACACCGCCTCCGCATGGGGGGCCCAGACCCGGAACGTCCAGCCATCTCTGCCCCGCTTTTTGGCAGGGTGGGCGCCGAACCAGCGCCAGCCGTCCGTCATCGTCCCCTGGTGGAAACGGTCCGCCTGTCCTTGTTTTGCCATGGCAGCAGCTCCTCTCCCCGCCGCGGAGTATCCCCGGCAGGCTCGTCATTCTTAGAGTAAAGCGTTTGCGCGGAATCTGGATATGCATATAATTGTTTATATTATACTTCCTGGGAAAAATACCGTCAAGGATGGTCCTGTCGAAAAAGGGCGGCACAAGTTGGTGGGATTTCCCAGTTTTTCCCGTATTTTCACAAGAATGTTTGGTGCTTTTTGTGGGATTGGTCAGGATTTTTCCCGGAACTTTCCGCTTTTTAATCTCGTCTGAACAGAGGAAAAATTTTCCGCCCGTGTTGGGCGGAACGGAAAGGAAGAATCCCATGAAATCCCGCTCTCTGTTCTGTGCGGCACTGGCCGTGCTGCTGCTCCTGCTCTCCGCCTGCGGTCATCCGGCACCAGAGGCCAGCGGAGCCGCAGCGGAAGGGCTCTCCGCCACGGACACCATCACGCCGGAGGAAGGCGTCGCCATTCTGGAAAAGCAGCTGGGCGCAGTGGACGAGGCCACCGGCAATGTGATGTCCTACGGCTACGAAGGGCCGCTTACTCTGGACGGAGTGGACTATTACAACTACCGGGTCTCCTGGCTGGTGGACGGCGATCACCTGTCCTATCTCACCAACTATCTGGTATCCACCGACGGGCTGGTGGTCCAGGAGTACCTGCCGGAGACGGATTGATTGCCAAATGAAACCACCCGCCGGGCCTGCATAGCCAAACAAATCCTGCGGATACTAGCTTTTGCCAAGCAGAATCATCCTGAAAAATCTGAAAGACAAAAGGAGTTTTCGATATGAAGGCAACTGGAATCGTGCGGCGGATCGACGACCTGGGCCGGGTGGTAATCCCCAAGGAGATCCGGCGCACCATGCGGATCCGGGAGGGCGATCCATTGGAAATCTACACCAGCCGCGAGGGTGAGGTCATCTTCAAGAAATACTCGCTGCTGGGCGGTGTGGAGGACTTCGCCGCGGAGCTCTGCGAGACCATGAGCCGGTCCACCGGCAGCGTCTGCGCCGTCACGGACCGGGACACGGTCATCGCCGTGGCGGGCGGCAGCAAGCGGGAGCTTATGGGCAAGCGGATCACCCCGGAGCTGGAGCAGATCATGGAGAGTCGGAAAATCTACCAGTACACCGGCGAGGGCCAGCCCCTCCAGGTGACGGAGGGCATCGACAGCCTGCTGACCACCGTGGCGGCCCCCATCCTGGCGGAGGGCGACCTGCTGGGCCTGGTGCTGTTCATCTCCAGCGATCCCGCTGCCGTCACCGGCGACACCGAGTACAAGCTGGCCCAGACCATCGCCGCCTTTCTGGGCCGGCACATGGAGAGCTGAATCCTCTCTCCCGCGCGGACGCCTGTACAGGCGTCCGCGTTTTTGATGGCATGAAATGCCGGAAAGACGCTATGCTGGAAGTATCCCCCAATTCGGAAGGAGCTGCTTCCATGACAGTTTCAGAGTGGATCGCGTATGTGGACCAGCGGGTCTGGGGCCCGGGAATGCTGGTGCTGCTGATGGGCACCGGCGTCTTCCTCACCCTGCGCACCCGCTTTCTCCCCTGGCGGAACCTGGGCTGGGCGCTGAAAAGTGTTCTCGGCCGTGACTCCCGCGCCAAGGCAGGCGGGGCCGGCGATGTGTCCCCCTTCTCCGCCCTGATGACCACGCTGGCCGCCACCATCGGTACCGGAAACATCGTGGGCGTGGCCACGGCCTTGGTGGCGGGCGGCCCCGGCGCCTTGGTGTGGATGGAGATCTCCGCCCTCTTCGGCCTTTCCTCCAAGTGCGCGGAGTGCCTGCTGGCCGTCAAGTACCGCCAGCGGGACGCCGGCGGCGAAATGCGCGGCGGCCCCATGTATACCATGTGCGCCGCCCTGCGGTGGAAGCGGCTGGGAGGTGCCCTGGCCTTTCTCTTCGCCCTCTTCACAGTTCTGGCCTCCCTGGGCATGGGGGACATGGCCCAGGCCAATTCCATCGCCGGGGCGCTGGCCGACAGCTTCTCCGTTCCGGCCCGGACCACCGGGGTGGCAGTGGCTCTGCTGGCTCTCGTGGTCATTCTGGGCGGTATCCGGCGGATTGCCGGAGTCTGCTCCGTGGTGGTGCCCCTCATGGCGGTCCTTTACCTGCTGGCGGGCACCGCAGTGCTGCTGGGGCATCTGTCCGCTCTGCCCGGAGCCGTGGCAGAGATGTTCCGCCTGGCCTTCTCTCCCGCCGCCGCTGCGGGTGGCGCGGCGGGGACTATGACCGCCTCCGCCCTGAACGCCGCTCGCTGGGGCATTGCCAGAGGCTGCTTTTCCCACGAGGCGGGCATGGGCTCCGCCGCCATCCCTGCTGCCTCCGCCGCCACAGACAGCCCCGCCCGCCAGGGGTATGTGAACATGACCGGCGTATTCTTCGACACCACAGTGATCTGCACAGTCACGGGCCTGTGCATCTGCGCCTCCGGCGTGCTGGGGACTGCCGACGCTTCCGGCGGGCAGGTAAACGGCGTGGCCCTCACCGCCCTGGCCTTTAAGACCGTGCTGGGCCCCCTGGGGGGGCTGCTGGTCTCCCTGGGGATCGTGCTGTTCGCCTTCTCCACCATCCTGGGATGGGAGTTCTGCGGGGAAACGGCCTTTGCATTTCTCTTCGGCCGCCGGGCCATCCCTCTCTATCGAATTCTCTTCGCCCTGGCGGCCTTTCTGGGCGCCACTCAGAGCCTGGAGGTGGTATGGAATCTCTCCGACATCTTCAACGCCCTGATGGCAGTGCCCAACCTGATCTCCCTGCTCCTCCTCTCCGGCACCGCCGCCCGGGAGCTGGAGGCCTTCCAGCCGGAGATCCGCCGCGGGCGGAGACTCCGGCAGAGGCGGGCCGTCCGGCGGGCACTCTGAGTCCGCTTTCTTCAGGTGCCACCGACGGGGGCCGCCTGCCCCTGCCGGCATGTCCGGGACCGTGTGCAGGTCCGTCTCCCCATTCGGATGGGAAATGGCGGAATTCGTGAATTTTTTTCTGGAGGAGTTGCTTTTTTCCAGTTTGATGGTAAGATAAAGTACGGTAAAAATTTTAAACAAAGGACTTGATACCATGACCAAAATTGATATTGTCTCCGGCTTCCTTGGCGCCGGCAAGACCACTCTTATCAAAAAGTTGCTGGCGGAGGCCTTTCCCGGCGAAAAGCTGGTGCTGATCGAGAACGAGTTCGGCGAGATCAGCATTGACGGCGGCTTTCTGAAGGAGTCCGGCGTGCAGATCAGCGAGATGTCCGCCGGGTGCATCTGCTGCTCCCTGGTGGGGGACTTCCACAAGGCGTTGAAGGACGTGCAGGCTCAGTTCCACCCGGACCGCATCCTCATCGAGCCCTCCGGCGTGGGCAAGCTGTCCGACGTGATCGTGGCGGTGCAGAACACCGCCGATGAGACCGACGACATGAAGCTGAACAGCTTCGTCACCGTGGCGGACGCCACCAAGGTGAAGGTCTACATGAAGAACTTCGGCGAGTTCTACAACAACCAGATCGAGGCCGCCGGCACCATCATCCTCTCCCGGACCCAGAAGATGAGCCAGGAGAAGCTGGAGGCCGCCGTGGCCATGCTGCGGGAGAAGAACGCCGACGCCGCCATCCTCACCACCCCCTGGGACCAGCTGGACGGCAAGACCATCCTGGCGGCCATTGAAAAGGTGTCCCTGGCGGACGAGCTGCTGGGGAAGATGCGCGCCGAGCACGCCGCCGATGAGGCGGAGCACGAGCATGCGCATCACCACCATGACCACGAGCATGCGCATGAGGAGCACGAACACCATCACGATCATGACCATCACGACCACGAGGAGCATGACCACCATCACGATCACGATGAACACGCGCATCACCATGACCACGACCACGAGTGCGACGATCCCAACTGCTCCTGCCACCACCATCACCACCACGCCGACGAGGTGTTCACCTCCTGGGGCAAAGAGACCCCCAAGGTGTTTGCCCAGGCGGACATTGAGCGGATCCTCACGGCCCTGGACTCCGGCGACTACGGCAAGATCCTGCGGGCCAAGGGCATCGTGAACGGCGAGGGCGGCAAGTGGATCGAGTTCGACTTCGTCCCCGAGGAGCATGAGGTCCGGGCAGGCCATCCCGACTACACCGGCCGGCTGTGTGTCATCGGCGCCGAGCTGCAGGAGGACAAGCTCTCCCAGCTCTTCGGTCTGTGAACTCTTTTCTTGAAAGACTGTAACCACACTTGATATTGCTGCACAAAATCAAGTGGAGTCCGTCCCCGAAGTAGGGAAAAGAGCCAAAAGAGCTTCAGCGCGCCGCGGTGGCCGGTGTGAGGGACTGTCAGAGTCGAAAGTCAGATTTCCTGCTGTCCGGGCGCCCGTTCCGCGTATTTTACCCGAAAGGAAATGCACATTATAATGGCAGACATTCCTGTTTATCTGGTGGCCGGCTTTCTGGATGCCGGCAAGACCAATTTCATCAACGGCATCCTGGAGGACGGCTTCGCCCGCCAGGATCCCACCCTGCTGCTCTGCTGCGAAGAGGGCGAGGAGGAGTACGAGAAAAACGCTTTGGACAACGTGACGGTCATCACCATTGAGGACGAGGAGGACCTGAAGTGCTCCTACCTGAAGGAGCTGGAGAAAGAGTACCACCCCAAACAGGTGCTGATCGAGTACAACGGCATGTGGCAGATGGAGCGGCTGTACCGGGAGGTTCTGCCCGCCAACTGGGTGCTGTACCAGATCATGACCTTCGTCTACGCCCCCACCTTTGAGATGTACGCCAAGAATATGGGCCAGCTGATGATGGAGAAAATCACCAACGCGGACATGCTGGTGTTCAACCGCTGTACGCCGGAGCTGCGGGACGCCCTGCGGAAGCGGAACCTTCGGATGGTGAACCGTCGGGCTGACATTTACCTGGAGATGGAGGACGGCACCAGCGAGGACTACCTCACCGGCGACGAGTGCCCCTTCGACCTGAGCCAGGACCTGATCGACGTGCCGGATGACGACTTCGGTGTGTGGTATGTGGACGTGATGGATCACCCGGACCGCTGGGCGGGCAAGATGGTCCACATGAAGCTTATCATGTGCCACTCCAAGAAGTACCCGGGCATCCACTGCCCCGGCCGCTTTGTCATGACCTGCTGTGAGAACGACATCCAGTTCATGGGTCTCATCGCCAAGGGCATGAACCTGAACCAGTACCAGAACCGGGACTGGGTGGAGGTCACCGGCCGGATGGCGGTGGAGAAGCACGCCGCTTACAAGGGCAAGGGGCCGGTGATGCATGTGATCTCCATCGGGCCCTGTGAGAAGCCCCAGCAAGAAGTCGTGACGTTCTAAGGGGGGAGCGGGCTCCCCTCCTAACCACCCCACCACCAGTCTGCGGACTGGTGTGTGCGCCCAAGGCGCACGGATCAACGTATTTTCGGCAGGCGCATGTCCTGCCGAAAATGGATCCGAATTTCTTTGAAATTTGATACGGGGTGTATAACCTTGCTGCAAAAATCCCCTCCGTTGTTGAACGGAGGGGATTTTTGTCTTATGCGAGACCAAGCGCCCAAGGATTCTCATCGGGCAGGCCCCAGCCCGTCTCCCAGCGGCTCACGGCCTTGTCCGTCACGTGGAGCCATTCCGTCAGTTCCCCCTGGCTCCAGTTCTTCTCTTTTCGGCGCCGGGCGATCAGCCCGCCGGTGGCTTTTGCGTCCATGCCATCCGCTCCTTTTCCAGCCATATCATACCACAAAACTGTCTCAAAGGCACTCTACACTTCGCAGGAGCCTTGCTTTTTTCCGGAAAATCCTTATAATGGAGGTATTCTGTGTGTGGAAATCTAACCAGAAAGGACCGTCTGCTCTTGAAGCTCCATGACCATTTTCCCAAAGTCCGACTGCCCCTGTGGGCCACGCTTCTGGCCGCTGTGCTGCTGGCGGGCGCCATCACTCTGCTGGCGCTCTGGTGCCAGCCCAATGCCCTGCGGAGCGTCCTGGCCGTCTTCCGGGCGCAGCCGCTGCTGATTATCCTGAACTGCCTGCCGGTGGGGATGCTGCTGCTGGTGTTCACCTGCCTGCTCCGGAACGTGTTCTTCGCCGGGGCGCTGGCGAACTTCGCCGTCTGCGCCCTGTCTATCGCCAACCGCATCAAGATCGAGGTACGGGACGAGCCGGTGTTTCCCCGGGACTTTGCCCTGCTGAAAGAAGCGGGCAGCGCTGTGGGGACTTACGACATCCAGTTCCCGGTGCCGTCCATCGCCGCCGTCGTGGTGTTCTCGCTGGTGCTGGTGGCCCTGGGGCTCTTCGTAGGCAGCCGCCCCTTCCCCATCGCCCGGCTCCGCGGCTGGGTGGGAAGCCTGCTGGGGGCTGCCGCCAGCTTTGCCGTGCTGGCAGGACTGATCCTGACAGTCTATGCCTCCAATGATCTGTACAACTCCTTCCGGGTGTCTAACGCCTACTATATTCCCTCCGTGTTCAACGAGCTGGGGTTCCCCTACTGCTTCTGCCACCAGTTCACCACCTACCCGGTGGACAAGCCTGAGGGCTTCAGTCGGTCGGAGGCGGCCGGCTGGGACCAGGGCGGCGACACCGGTCTGGGGAAGGATGTGAACGTCATTATGGTGATGGATGAGGCCCTCTCCGATATCACGGACAGCGACGCTTTCGCTTTCACAGCGGAGAACGACCCCCTGCCCAACCTCCACGCCCTGCGGGAGGATCCCCACGCCGTCGCCGGCCATATCGTGGTGCCCGGCTTCGCCGGCGGCACTGCCAACACGGAATTCGACGTGCTGACAGGCATGCAGACCAACGCGCTCGCTGCCGGAACGACCTCCTCCTTCCGGGTGGTAAACCGGAACCTGGACAGCCTCTTCCGGGTGTTTGGCGGCGATGGCTACCACACCTCCTTCTTCCACCCGGGGGACGACTGGTTCTACAACCGGGAGAACGTCTACCGCTGGTTCGGGGCGGAGGAGACCGTATTTGCTGACCAGATGGAGGCGCTTGCATACAAGGGCCGCTGGGTCACGGATGACTACATGGCGGGCCTGATTGAACAGGAATTCGCGGACACTGTGGCCGCCGGCGAGACGCTGTTCCACTACACAACCACCATTCAGAACCACATGTCCTACACCCTGGACAAGTACGGCGAGAGCTATGCCTATCCGGAGGTGCCGCTGAACACGGCGGTGTCCGACGAGGTGGAGACGCTGCTGAGAGTCTACACCGAAGGGGCTCGGGACGCGGACGCCATGCTGGGCCGTCTGGTGGACACTTTCTCCGCCGCGGAGGAGCCGGTGGTGCTGGTGTTCTTCGGAGACCACCTGCCCTATCTGGGCGACAACCAGCTGGCCTACGCGGAGCTGGGCTTCACGGCCCGGGCGGAGTGGGACGCGCTGACCTCCTACGAGACGCCCTATGTGATCTGGGCCAATGACGCCGCCGCGCAGGCCCTGGACTGGGAGGCCGCCGTAGCGTCCCTGGACCTGCCGGAGGATGGGCGGCTCTCCGCTAGCTTCCTGGGGGCCGCAGTGCTGGAGCTCATCGGGCGGACCGGGGAGAGCCCCTGGTTCGACTTTCTGAACCAGCTGCGCCGGGAGCTGCCCGTGGTGCAGAAGCAGGCATATCAGCTGGCAGACGGCACAGTGACGGACCAGCTGACGGAGGAACAGGCGGCGAAGATCGCCAAATGGCGTCAGTGGAGCTACTACAAGCTGATGTATAAGGAGATCGACTGAAAACGGCCCCCGGTGGACAGTGTCCGCCGGGGGCCGTTCTTTTCTTGACAGGTCTGACTGCCCTTGATACAATGGAGAAAAGCCCCATCTTTTGAAAGGATGTGCGCCCCATGAAGTCCTGGTCTCAACGGGAACTGGCGCTGGCTGTGCTGGTGGTTTTGGCGGCGATCTTCGTTCCCTATGCCGCTGTCCCTCTCTTGGCGAGGCTGGAACAGCTCCTCTCCAGCAGTGCGACGCCGCTGATCCTGTTCCTCTACGCCTGGATCTCGGCCCTGGTGACAGGGATGCCGTTTTTTCTGTGGGCCCGGAAAGGCCGGCGGGTCTGGCCCTGGATTTTGATCCTGACTATCTGCCTGGGGTTGCTCTTCCTTTTGAGCAGAAATCTGGACACCGCCGCCCATCTGGTGGCGGTCTTCACCGATTTTTATGATACGGAGTCCACCGCCTTCCTGCTGCTCTTTGCCATGCTGGCCTGCGGCGGGATGCTGTTTGGTGTCCTCCTGGCGGTTGCTGTCGCCTGGGTCCTCCGCAAAATCGACTACTGACAAACAACCCGCCCGGAGCTGTTGGCTCCGGGCGGCCTTTTCCGCGAAGCGCCCGCAAGTCGATCCATCAATCCCTGCCGCCTGTTGTCCGGATTCCCTTCGGCGGCACCAGTTCTGTCCCCTCCGGGAAGGCCCCGGCACAGGAGACGCCTGCGGCGTCCAGCAGCTCCAGCCGCATCCGGCAGAAACTCCCGCCGCCGGTGATGCAGAACACGTTTTCCCCCTGCCGCAGCGTCACCGGCCAGTTGCTCCAGATGGCGCCGTATGCCTCCTCCGATGCCCCCGGCAGTTCCCCAGGACTCCCCACCGGCCAGACACACCGTCACCGGCTGGTCCTGGGAGGCATAGGTGCAATTCACCGTGGTCGTGCAATCCTCCTCCACGGTGACATAGAGAAACGCCGCTTGTTCCTGCCGGGTGGTCAGGGAGAATTCTGCCGTGATCGGATCATCGGCAACCGTCAGGGTTTCAAACTGCGGCCCTGCCGGGGTCTCGGCGGTCTCCTTCCGTTCCGTCTCTGGAAACGCCGACAGATCCTCCGGAATGTCTTCCAGGCGACCGCAAGCCGCCATGAGAAAGCAGCAGATCAGGATCAAAACGCAGTGTTCCTTCTTCATGAAAATGCCAGTCCTTTCCTCACGATCTGTTTATCAAACGAAATGGCTGCATCCTTTTCCTCATCTCCCGCAAAAAAGCCAGCGGCTGTGCCGCTGGCTTTCAGACGTTCTCGTTTTTCGGGTGAAAATGTTCCCACACCGCCTGGGCGGCGGCCCGGGGCACCACGGCGGCAAGGGTCTCCACATCCGCCTCCCGGATGGCCTTGATGGTGCCGAAGTGTTTCCGCAGCTCCGCCCGCCGCTTCTCGCCCACACCTGGGATACCGTCCAGGGCGGAGCGGGTGGCGCTTTTGCTGTGGCTCTCGTGGTGGTAGGTGATGGCAAAGCGGTGGGTCTCCTCCTGGATCTGGCCGATGAGGGAGAACACCGCCTGCTGGGTGACGATGCCGATCTCCCGGCCCTCCGGCGTCACCAGGGCCCGGGTTCGGTGGCGGTCGTCCTTCACCATGCCGAAGATGGGCACATCCACGCCGAATTCCCAGGCCACCGTCTGCGCTGCCCGGGCGTGGGTCTCGCCGCCGTCGATCAGAAACACGTCCGGCAGGGGCAGAAACTTCTCGTCCCCATCCGCTGCCCGCTGGAGCCGTCGGCGCAGCACCTCCTGCATGGAGGCGTAGTCATCCGGATGTCCCTCCAAAGACTGGATGCGGAAACGGCGGTAAGCGGACTTCAGCGGCCGGGTGCCGCTGTATACCACCATAGAGGCCACGATGTCGCTCTTTCCCGTGTTGGAGATGTCGAAGGACTCCATCCGCTTCGGAGGCTCCGGCAGATTCAGCATCTTCCCCAGCAGCTCCAGGGTGTAGGCAGTCCGCTCCTCCACGGTGGTGGCTCGCTCTGTCTCCTCCTGGGCGTTCCGCTGGGCCATGGCCCGCAGCTCCGCCTTCTCTCCCCGCTGGGGCACGTGGACCCATACCTTGTGGCCCGCCCGCTTCGTCAGGACCTCCGACAGCTCTTCGCAGTCCTCCGTCTCCATGGGCAGCAGGATCTCGTGGGGCAGGATGGCCCGGGGCAGGTAGTACTGGGCCGTCAGGGCGGAGAGCATCTCGGCCTCCGACTCCTCGTTGGGGGCGGAGAACAGCTCCGTCTCCCGGCCGGCCAGATTTCCCTCCTCCATGTGGAGAATGGCGTAACAGCTCTTGCCGGATCCCCGGTACAGTCCCCAGATGTCCGTATCGGCACAGAGGCCCGCGATCACCGTCTGCTTTTTGCTGAGGGCACCGATGGCGTTAATCCGGTCCCGGAGCAGCGCCGCCTGCTCGAAGTGGAGGGCCTCCGCCTCCGCCTCCATCTCGGCGGTCATGTCCCGGAGCAGCTGCTTGCTCCTCCCCTCCAGCAGCTGCACCGCCTGCTCGATCCGGCGGTTATACGCTTCTGCTGTCATCTCCGGCCGGCAGAATCCGTCGCACCGGCCCATGTGGAAGTTCAGACAGGGGCGCTCTGCCCCGATATCCCGTGGGAATTTCCGGCTGCAGGTAGGCAACCGCAGGGCCACACACACCGCGTCCAGGGCCTGGCGGGTCTCGAACCGACCGCCGAAGGGCCCAAAGTACCGGGCGGAGTCATTGGCCATCTTGTTCACCAGGGAGAAGCGGGGGTATGCCTCTTTGGACAGGCGGACGAAGGGGTACCCCTTGTCGTCCTTCAGCAGGATGTTGTAGCGGGGCATGTGCCGCTTGATAAGGGAGTTCTCCAGCACCAGGGCCTCGAACTCGCTGGTGACGAAGATGGTGTCGAAGCGGTCCACCTGAGACACCATGTTCCGCGTCTTGGCGGTGTGGGAGGCGCTGTCCTGGAAATACTGGCTCACCCGGTTTTTCAGCTTCTTGGCCTTGCCCACGTAGATGACCCTGCCTGTTTTATCCATCATCAAATAGACGCCCGGCGCCAGTGGCAGGTCGTTGGCCTTCTCCCGCAGCTCTTCCTTTGTCACGCCCGCCGCCTCCTCGCATAAAAGATACACGGCCTTGCGCGCCGCAGGGCCGTGTCGTACTTCCTGTATCGAATGTGTTATTCGCCGAAGTTGTCCTTGACCAGTTCCACCAACGCCTCGACAGCCTCTTTCTCATCGGCGCCGTCGGCGATCAACGTAATGGTGGTGCCCTTCACGATGCCCAGGGACAGAACGCCCAGCAGGCTCTTGGCATTGACGCGGCGATCCTCCTTTTCAACCCAGATGCCGCTCTTGAACTCATTTGCTTTCTGGATAAAGAACGTGGCCGGTCTTGCGTGCAGACCTACCTCATTATTTACGGTGATCTCCTGTGTATACATGATCCAGCTCTCCTTTTCTATACCAAGTCAACCAAGTCTGTTCCAACAGCTCCACATGATAACCGATGATTTTTCTGATAACATCATACCCGGTTTTACACAGACAGTCAACGGCGTTTTTCACAAACATTTTAAAATTTCCAGGAAACCGTACACAGTCTTTTCGTCTTTTAGCCTATCTTTCACAATTTTCCGGCAGTTACGCCCTCTTTTTTATCTATTTCTACAAAGGCGGCTGGAGACGCAGACAGGGGACCTCCCAAAAGGAGGTCCCCTGTGGACAGTGGGATCAATAGTTCTCGGCCTTCACCTGGAAGTAGGCCTGGGGGTGCTTGCACACCGGGCACACCGCCGGCGCGCTCTCGGCGATCTCCACATGGCCGCAGTTGCGGCAGAACCACATGACCTTCTCGCCCTTCTTGAAGACCTCGCCCTTCTTCAGGTTGTCCAGCAGCTTTAAGTACCTCTCCTCGTGAGTCTTCTCGATCTTGGCCACGCCCTCGAACTGGGCGGCCAGCGCCAGGAAGCCCTCCTCCTCGGCGGTCTTCGCCATCTCGGCGTACATCTTGGTCCATTCCTCGTTCTCGCCTGCAGCGGCAGCCACCAGGTTCTCCTCAGTGCTGCCGATGCCGTCCAGGGCCTTGAACCACAGCTTGGCGTGCTCCTTCTCATTCAGAGCGGTTTCCTGGAAGATGGCCGCGATCTGCTCGTAGCCCTCTTTCTTGGCCTTGCTGGCAAAATAGTCGTACTTGTTCCGGGCCTGGGACTCCCCGGCGAACGCGATCCACAGATTGGCTTCCGTCTTGCTGCCCTTCAGTTCCATGTGTCTGACTCCTTTCAAATTTTACAATTGTCTCTTTTTTCCTCTGGTCTATACTCATGCCGGCCGTCCTGTCCCGCACAGCGCGGGCAGTGTCCGGTGAATATCAGGGTGTGGCCCGTGACCACGCAGCCCTGGGCCGCAGCCAGACGGTCCAGCCTCTCGTCATAGGGCACAGTCTCCAGATCCAGCACAGCCCCACAGGCGCGGCAGCGGAAATGGGTATGGGGCCGAGTCACCGCGTCAAAGCGGGTCACAGGGCCGTCCAGCTCTGTCAACCGCCCCTCCCGGGCCATCTGCTGGAGATTGCGGTACACGGTCCCCAGGCTCAGCCGGGGCATCTCCGGCTTCAGCTGCTGATAGACCATCTCCGCCGTGGGATGGGCGCGGCTCTCCAGCACAGTCTGGTAGATCCGCTCCCGCTGCTGGGAAAAACGCTGCGGCATAGGCTTTCTTCCTTAAATAGTAATAATTACTATTATTTATATATCATATCCTGCTGGAAAATGCAAGCACTTTTTCAAAATTCGGACAACATTCGACTGTCCGGCGCTGGCGGAAACTTCCGCTGCTAAATCCAGACGCCACGGAGACAATAACACCTGGGTATCGCGAAACAAACGCCCGCGCAAAGGGAGGTCAACCCATGAAAAGACAGTTTACGCTCTTGCTGGCCTCTGTCCTGGTGGTGTTTGCCCTGACCGCCTGCGGCGGCAACGACAAAGACACCAACCAAGATAACAACGGCCAAAACACGGTCGGAGAGGATATCCAGAACGCTGGCGAAGACATCATGGATGCCGGCGAGGACATCCTGGACCCCGACAACAACAATAGCAACAAGGACAACGGGACCGGCGATCACAAGAACGACCAGAACACCACCGACAGAGGTGACAGCGCCCTCACCGGCGGCGACACCACCGTGGAGGATGCCGTCACCAAGCAGAACAGCCGTCCCGGCGTATCCTACGGACAAATGCTGCGCAATGCCCGGGTCCACGATTCCGACGGGCTTCTGACGGACCACGAAAATGCCGCCAGCGGCCGCACAGCATAAAAACGGACAGAGAAGCGTTTTGCCTGCTTGAACAGGAAGACGGCGCGCAGAAAACACACAGGGCCGCGGCAACAGCTGCGGCCCTGTCTTTTTCCGAAAGGGCTTGGGAAGGTCCTTGCCTTTTCCAGGGAACATGGTACAATAAGGCAAAGCATACATTTCGTGGAAAAGGAGCCGCTATGAGCACTGTGAAAGAACCCCTCCACCCCCTGAGGACAGCCCGGTACCTGTGGCTGGGCATCCTTCTCTGCGCCCTGGTGGGCGGCGCCTGCTTTCTGGGCGGGCGGTGGTCCGCCGGCCGGTCTGAGACAACGAAAATAGACACGGTCATCCTGCAGAATCAGCTGTCGGAGATCCGGGAGCTGGCCACGGTCACCTACGCCTACACCAACATGGCCCAGTTCGAGAGCAGCAACGACTTCTACGGGGTGAAAATTCCCTTCACCACCAAGTCCTTCATCCTTACCTACGACGGCACCGTCAAGGCCGGGGTGGACCTGGACGGTGCAGAGGTGTCCGTCAGCGGCACCACGGTCACCATCACACTGCCGGAGGCGGAGATCCTCTCCCACGAGATCGATGAGGACAGCATGGAGGTGTTCGACGAGAAGACCTCCATCTTCAATCCCTTCACAGTGGAGGATTTCACCTCCTTCCAGTCGGATCAGAAGGCAGCCATGGAGGAAAAGGCCCTGTCCCGCGGGCTTCTGGCGGAGGCTCGCGCCAAAGCCGTCTCCAGCGTAGAGCAGCTGTTTGCCGCCGCACTGCCGGACACATACACCGTCACGGTCCAATAAAAAACAGAGGCGGAGCCGCGGCTCCGCCTCTTCTCATGCCAGGATATAGTCTCCCAGGGCCTCCGGCGTGTCCGCCAGATGGTCCGCCCCGGCGTCCTCCAGCTCCTGCCGGCTCCGAAATCCCCAGGTGACGCCGCAGGCCGTCAGGCCGCCGTTGTGGGCCGTTTGCATATCCACGCCGCTGTCTCCCACAAACAACGTCTCCTCCGGGCGCACTGCCAGGTCGGCCAGCAGAGCGTGGATGCCCGCCGGGTCCGGCTTCACCGGCACTCCCTTGACTTGGCCCCGCACCAGATGGAAGACACCGGGAAAGTAGTGTTCCACGATCTCCCGGCAAAAGCCGTCCGCCTTGTTGGAGTAAACCGCCAGGGTCACTCCCCGTCTCCCCAGCCGCTCCAGCAGTGCCGGGATGCCGTCATAGGGCCGTGTCTCGTCCATGTTGTGGGCGCCGTAATAGGCGGAAAACTGGGCGAGAGTATTGGCCAGCAGCAGGGGACTGCGGCTCTTCTCCGGAGAAAACCGCCGCACCAGATTGGGGATTCCATGGCCCACCATGGTCTTGAACTCCTCTGCGGAGTACTCCGGCCAGCCGTTCCGGCGGCAGACCCAGTTTCCGGCATTGGTCAGGTCCTGAATCGTGTCCAGCAGGGTGCCGTCCAGGTCAAAGATCACTGTATGATACATGGCCCGTCTCCTTTGTTCTTCGGTGAGATTGTTTTTATTTTATCAATTTCTCCGCACCGCTACAACTGGCATTCAAACCGAAAGGCGCGGTTTTCACCGCGCCTTTTTTATGAAAGTTTCCCGTCATTTCACAGGGGGCAGGGCTTCCAACCCCTCCCGGTCAGCAGAACACATTCCCGGAAACCCGCCGCTCTTGCCAGTTCCGCCGCCTGGCCGTAGCCGTACACGACCGTTTCCGGGCTGTGGGCGTCGGCGGTGAGGATGATCTGTCCTCCCATGCCCCGCCACTCCCGCAGAAGGAACACCGCCGGATAGGGCGTGTCCCGGTATCCCCGGGAGATGGCGCCGGTGTTGACCTCCAGCAGCGTGGCATCCGGATCCGTGTGGTGCAGGGCCTCCAGCGCCGCCGTGCGGCAGCGGGGATCGTCCTCGTCAAACAGGGCATTTCCCCGATTCAGCTTGGTCACCAGGTCAATGTGGCCCAGAATGGCGGGTCTTCGGTCCGCCATGGCGGCCACATCCCGGTAGTAGCCCTCTGTCAGGGCCAGCATATCGCCGCCGAACATCTGGTCCCGGCAGGCGGTCAGCCGCTCCCGGTCCCAGTCTATGCCATGGTACTTCCCGGTCTTCGGGTCATAGAGGTTGTGGACGGAGCCGATCCAGTAGTCCGCCCAGTCCGGCACCGGCTGTACGGACTGGCTGTCCTGCTCGATACCCAGCAGGACCTCCATCCGTCCGGCGTATTCCGTCCGGAGGCGCAGCACCTGCTTCCGGTATTCCGCCGGATCGGTTGGCAGGACGTTGCCCGCGTCGTGGGGGATCTCCGTGTGGCTGTGGCCGGAGGCGCCGAAGAAGCGGACCCCTGCCGCATACGCGGCCGCAGCCATCTCCGCCAGGGTTCCCTTCCCGTCGCAGAGGACGGAGTGGGTGTGGACGGAGCAGCATTCCGGTGTCAGTCTCATTGCATCCGCTCCTGCTTCACCTTGTGGTCGATGACATGGCGCTTCTCCAGCTCCGCCGTCACGTCCTCCAGGGTGATGCCCATCTGGACCATCAGCACCATCACATGGTAGGTCAGGTCGGCGATCTCATAGATGGTCTCCTCCCTGTCCTCCTTGCGGCCGCCGATGATGACCTCGGTGCACTCCTCGCCCACCTTCTTCAGGATCTTGTCCAAGCCCTTTTCAAAGAGATAGGTGGTGTAGCTGCCCTCCTTGGGATCGGTCTTCCGCCCCTGGATCAGACGGTACAGGCCCTCATAGCTGAAAGCCTTCAGCTCCTCGGAGAGGTAGACCGGCCGGAAGAAGCAGCTCTCCGCGCCGGTGTGGCAGGCGGGGCCGTCCTTCACCACCTCCACCACCAGGGCGTCCTTGTCACAGTCCGCGGTGATGGACACCACATGCTGGACGTTGCCGGAGGTCTCCCCCTTGCGCCAGAGCTGCTGGCGGCTGCGGGAGAAGAAGCAGGTCCGGCCCTCGTCAATGGTGATGGCCAGGCTCTCTGCGTTCATGTAGGCCAGGGTCAGGACCTCCTTGGTGTAGTGGTCCTGGACGATGGCGGGGATCAGGCCGTTTGCGTCAAATTTCAAATCCATGGTGCTGTCTCCTTTTCTTGGGTATGCCGCCCGTGGGCGGCTGGGACTCCGCTTCCCGTCCGGGACCGGGCGTTCTGTCAGATCCGCATCTCCACGCCTTGCGCCCGCAGATAGTGCTTCAGCTCCTTGATATCCACCTGCCGGGTGTGGAAGATGGACGCCGCCAGCCCCGCATCGATGCCGGGGTGGGTGAAGAGCTGGGCAAAGTCCTCCATTTTCCCGGCGCCGCCGCTGGCGATGATGGGCACGCTCACCCGTGATGCCAGGGCGTCCAGCATCTCCAGGTCAAAGCCCTGCTTGACGCCGTCGGTGTCGATGGAGTTCAACACGATCTCCCCGGCGCCGTCGGCCACGCCCCGGGCGGCCCACTCCATAGCGTCGATGCCGGTGTCCTCCCGGCCGCCCTTGGCGAAGAGGCGGAACTGCCCGTCCACCCGCTTCACGTCCATACTGAGCACCACGCACTGGTCGCCGTACTTCTTGGCTGCCGCGCCGATGATGGCGGGGTCCGCGATGGCGCCGGAGTTGACGCTCACCTTGTCGGCGCCGCATTTCAAGACCCGGTCAAAGTCCTCCAGCGTCCGGATGCCGCCCCCTACCGTCAGGGGAATGAAAATCTCGCCCGCAACCCGCCGCAGGATGTCCGTAAACAGGTTCCGGCCCTCCGCAGAGGCGGTGATGTCATAGAATACCAGCTCGTCCGCCCCGGATTCGTTGTAGAACCGGGCCATCTCCACCGGGTCTGCCATATCCCGCAGACCCTCAAAGTTGGTCCCCTTCACCACCCGGCCGTCCTTCACGTCCAGGCAGGGGATGATCCGCCTGGCTAACATGCGCCCACCTCCCGGATGACCGTTTTTAAATCCAGACGGCCCGTGTACAGGGCCTTGCCCAGAATGGCGGCTTTGGTCCCGATCTTCCGGAGCTCCCGCAGCTCCTCCAGACTGCTGACGCCGCCGGAGGCGGTGATGTCCAGGCCCTCAATTTTTGCCAGCTCCCGGTAGAGCGCCAGATTGGTGCCCTGTTCCGCCCCATCCCGGCTGATGTCCGTATAGATGACGGTCTGGACGCCCGCGTCCCGGAGGCGGCGGCAAAAGTCCACGCCCTTTTCCGCAGACAGCTCCTTCCAGCCGCTGACGGCCACGTAGCCGTCCCGGGCGTCCACCCCCACGGCGATCCGGTCGCCGTATGTTTGGGCCATCCGCTCCGTGAAGTCGAAATCCTTCACCGCGATGGTGCCCAGGATGCACCGGCCCACACCCAGATCCAGGTACCGGCGGATGCGGTCCTCGTCCCGGATTCCGCCGCCCACCTCGATGTAGAGGCCACCCTGTCCGGCAATGGCGGCGATGGTGTCAAAGTTGGCCAGGGTGCCGTCCTTGGCGCCGTCCAGGTCCACCACATGGAGGTATCCGGCACCGGCGGCGATGAAGTCCCGGGCCACGGCGCAGGGGTCCTGGGCGTAGACCGTCTCTTTGTCATAGTCTCCCTGATACAGGCGGACCACCTGTCCGCCCCGCAGGTCAATGGCGGGAAAAATCTGCATAGACCACGTCTCCTCTGTCAATCTTTGTTCTTGTTGTCCAGAAGCACCAGCACCAGACCGATGATCCCACAGAGCAGACCCACCGGGGCCCAATAGGCCCGCATCCAACTAAGAATCGTGAGCGCAGGGGGCTCAAATCCGACCAATACCAGCAGAATGCCGAACAGGATCCAGGCAAAACCCAGCCAGATCCGCCTCATGCCGTCTCCTCCCAATCTAATTATAGGTGCTCCTTGCAGGAGAGCTCCTCCGCATCCAGCCGCAGGACGCACACGGCGTCCACCGCCGCGTCCGGAAAGGTCCAGTCCCCGCAGCAGGTAGCCTGGCGCATGATAGCCGCCAGACCCCGCCGCCTCTCTTCCGCCGTCTCTACCACACGGATGGGGCCCTCGCCGATGACGCTTTGAAACGCGGCGGTGTAGCCGCAGGCCGCCTCCGCCCCCTGAAGCCGGTAGCCGGTGTCCAGCTCGAACCCGGCCCAGCCGTTTCGGCGGACCAGGTCCACCTTCCGCCCCTCCGCGGCGCCGTGGAAGTAAAAGACATGGCGGCCGCCCTCCACCGTGTGGCCGAAGTTCACCGGCACCACGTAGACGCCTCTGCCGTCCTGAAGGCCCAGGCGGCAGACTTCACATGCGTCGATAACCGCCCGGACCTTCTCCGGAGCCGTGACGGCCCTGTCCTGTCGTCTCATAGGTCTCATGGCATCCTCCCTCACAGTTCTGCAAAGGCCCGCAGCAACCGCAGTCCCGTGTCCCCGGATTTCTCCGGGTGGAACTGGGTGCCGTAGACGTTTCCCCGGCGCACCACACCGGTGACATCCACATTGCCGTACCGGGACGCGGCCAGAGTGCCGGCGGCGCAGTCCCGGGCATAGAAGCTGTGGACGTAATACACATACTCTCCGTCCCGGACGTGGCGGAACAGGGGGTCATCTTTCAAAATCTGCAAGCTGTTCCAGCCCATGTGGGGGACCTTCAGCGTCTTGTCCGTCAGGTCCCGGCGGAGGTCCACTACTTGGCCGGGCACCAGCCCCAGGCCGGGGTGCTCCCCGTACTCAAAGCTCTTGTCAAACAGCAGCTGCATCCCCAGGCAGATGCCCAGGAGAGGCTTCTTCTCCGCCTCCTCCTGAATCACCGGCACCAAGCCGGTGGCATCCAGCTTGGCGCGGGCGTCCCCAAAGGCGCCCACGCCGGGCAGGATGATCCGGTCTGCCGCCCGGAGGCGGCCGGCGTCGCCGGTGACCTCCGCCTCCAGGTCCAGGGCCCTCAGGCTGGAGAGCAGAGAGAACAAGTTCCCCACGCCGTAGTCTACAATTGCAATCATTTACAGCACACCCTTCGTGCTGGGAATTTCATCCCGGTGTTTTTCGTCCGGGGCCACAGCCATCTTCAAGGCCCGGCCCGCGCCCTTGAACACGGCCTCCAGAATGTGGTGGGTGTTCTCCCCGGCCATCTGCCGGATGTGGAGGGACATGGGGCACGCCCGGACGAAGGCCAGGAAGAACTCCTTGCCCAGCTCCGTATCGAAGTCCCCCACCCTTTGGGCGGGCAGGTCCACGGACCAGCCCAGATAGTCCCGGCCGGAAAGGTCGCAGGCCACCAGCACCAGCGTCTCGTCCATGGGCAGGAGGAACTGGCCGTAGCGCGTGATACCCCGCTTGTCCCCCAGAGCCTCTGCAAAGGCCCGGCCCAGGCAGATGCCGATGTCCTCCACGCTGTGGTGGCCGTCCACCTGGGTGTCCCCCTGGCAGCGGATGGTCAGGTCAAAATCCCCATGCCGGGCGAACAGCTCCAGCATGTGGTCCAGGAACCCCACGCCGGTGGCGATGTCCGCCTTCCCAGTGCCGTCCAGGTTTAAAGAGAGCTGGATCCGGGTCTCCCGGGTGTCCCGCCTGATATCAGCAGTGCGCATCTCTCCGCCTCCTTACAGCTCTTCCAGGATGGCCGTCAGCTCCTCCACCAGGGTCTCCATCTGCTCCATGGATCCGATGGTAATGCGGATATAGTCCCGGATCCGGTCCGCGTCGAACCAGCGGACCAGGACGCCGTTCTCCTTCAGCTTCCGGTACAGGGTCTCGCCGGGAAGCTGGCTGTGGCGGGCAAAGACGAAGTTGGCCTGGGAGGGCAGGACAGTGAAGCCCAAATTCTCCAGCTCTCCCACGGTCCAGGCCCGGGTCTGCCGGATGGCAGCGGTGCAGGCGGCGAAGTACGCCTCGTCCGCCACAGCGGCGGCCCCTGCCGCGATGGACAGCCGGTTTACATTGTAGGGATGGAAGCTGTATTTCACCCGGTTCAGGTCCGCGATCAACTCCGGGCTGCCCAATGCGTAGCCCACCCGACCGCCGGCCAGGGACCGGCTCTTGGACATAGTCTGGGTCACCAGCAGGTTGTCATAACGGTAGATCATGGGCACGCAGCTCTCGGCGCCGAAGTCCACATACGCCTCGTCCACGATCACCACTCGGTCTGGGTTCGCCTCCAGCAGCCGCTGGATGTCGTTCCGGGGCACGGCAATACCGGTGGGGGCATTGGGGTTGGCGATGACAATGGTGCCGGGGAAATCCATATAGTCGTCCACATGTAAGGTGAAGTCCTCCCGCAGGGGGATTATCTTCACATCCAGATCGAACAGGGCAGCCTGGGACTTATAGAACCCATAGGTAACATCCGCAAAGGCCACGGGTTGCCCCGCTCCGCAGAAGGCCCGGAAGGCAAAGGCCAGCACCTCGTCAGAGCCGTTGCCCGCCAGCACGTTCTTGGCTTTCAGCTCATAGCGCCTGGCGATGGCCTCCGTCAGCGCGGCACAGGTGGGGTCGGAGTACAGGTTCAGTTTCAGGATCTCCGCCCGGTTGATGGCCTTGAGAACCTTGGGCGACGGGGGGAAGGGGCTCTCATTGGTGTTCAGCTTTACATACTGCTGATCCTGGGGCTGCTCGCCGGGGGTGTAGGGGGCAAGGCGCTCCGCCTCCTGGGAAATCCAGCGGCTCATGGGATCACTCTCCTTTCTCTTCCGTGCGGGACAGGGCAGACCGGGCGTGGCCGTGGAGGCCCTCCCGCTCTGCAAAGTCCGCGATCCGGGGGGCGGCGTCTGCCAGCGCCTCCCGGGTGTAGTAGATGAACTGGGTCTTCTTCACAAAGTCGTCTACGCTGAGGGGACTGGAAAACCGGGCCGTACCGCTGGTGGGCAGGGTGTGGTTGGGACCCGCGAAATAGTCCCCCAGCGCCTCTGGCGTGTGGCGGCCCAGAAAAACGCTGCCGGCGTTTTTGACCAGGGGCAGCAGGGCAAAGGGATCGTCCACGCACAACTCCAGATGCTCCGGAGCGATGCGGTTGGCGGCCTCCACTGCCGCGGCCAGGTCCTTTGTCACCAGGATCTTACCGTTGGCCTCCAAGGACTTTTGAGCGATATCTCGCCGGGGCAGGTCCGTCAGCTGGCGCTCCACCTCGTTTTGGACGGCCTCCGCCAGGGGGCGGCTGTCCGTCACCAGCACGGCGGCGGCGTGGGCGTCGTGCTCCGCCTGGCTCAACAGGTCCGCCGCCACCCAGGCGGGGTCGCTCTTCCCGTCCGCCACCACCAGGATCTCACTGGGGCCGGCGATCATGTCGATGTCCACCTGTCCGAACACCTTCCGCTTGGCGGCAGCCACAAAGACGCCGCCGGGACCCACGATCTTGTCCACCTGGGGGACTGTCTCCGTGCCGTAGGCCAGGGCCGCCACCGCCTGGGCGCCGCCGATCTTGAACACCCGGTCCGCCCCGGCGATTTTTACCGCTGCCAGAGCTTCTGCAGAGATGGCGCCGTTTTGGTTCGGCGGCGTCACCACCGCGATCTCTTTTACCCCGGCGATCCTGGCAGGGATGACGTTCATCAAAATGGTGGAGGGAAAAGCCACCGGGCTGCCGGGTACGCAGATGCCCACCCGCTCGACAGGCGTGTATCGCTGGCCCAGCACCACGCCGGGCCGGTCCGTCAGGCAGAAGTCCCGGTGGACCTGTGCCTCATGGAAGTGCCGGATATTGTCCGCCGCCTGCCGCAGCGTCTCCCGGAAATTCCCGTCCACACGGTCCCAGGCGGCGCGCAGCTCCTCCGCCGTCACCTCAAACCGCTCCAGATCTGCGCCGTCGAACCGGCGGGTGTATTCCCGCAGGGCCTCATCCCCCCGGGTGCGGACGTCCGCCAGAATGGCGGCCACCGCCGCATCCACGTCCTCCTCCGCCTGGGGGGGGCGGTCAAAGAGGGGCAGGTCCTCCAGGCGGTCCGCCTCATAGATGGGAATCATGCCTCCGTCACCTCCTTCAGCCTGCCCAGAAGCGCCTCGATCTCCTGGTGCTTGAACTGGTAGCTGGCCCGGTTGGCGATGAAGCGGGCCGAGATGGGCATGAACTCCGTCAGCACCTTCAGATCGTTCTCCCGCAGGGTGGTGCCCGTCTCCACGATGTCCACAATCACATCAGAGAGGCCCAGGATGGGGGCCAGCTCAATGGAGCCGTTCAGCTGGATGATGTCGATGTCTCGGCCCTGGGCGGCGTAGTACCGCTTGGCGATATTCCCGAATTTGGTGGCCACCCGCAGGGCCCGGCTCTGGTCCTCGGTAAAGTCTTTCGGCCCGGCCACGCACATGCGGCACCTGCCCAAGCCCGTGTCCAGCAGCTCATACACATCCGCGCCGGACTCGGCCAGGATGTCCTTGCCTACGATGCCGATGTCCGCCGCGCCGTGCTCCACGTAGATGGCCACGTCGCTGGGCTTCACCAAGAAGTAGCGGATGCCCGCCTTTCGGTTCTCCACCACCAGCTTCCGGGTGTCGGCGTAGTTTTCCGGGCAGCCGTAGCCCACGCCCGCCAGCAGGTCGTAAACCTTGTCTCCCAGGCGGCCCTTGGGCAGGGCCACGTTCAGCATCACCAGGCCAGCCGGCTCCGCCGCCGCGTCGGACAGCCGGTCCAGCTCGTCTAAGTACAGCGCAAAGCCGATGGCCCGGGCGCCGGGGCGGAACTGCTCCGCCAGGGGGTCATACTGCCCGCCCCGGAGCACTGCCCGGGGCGCTCCCGCCAGATATCCCTGGAGCACCAAGCCGTTGTAATACTCCATATCGTTCACCAGGGAGAAGTCCAGCTTCCAGTGGTCCGTCTGCCCCTGGTCCTCCAGCGCCCGACACAGGCCCCGCAGCTCTTCCAGCGCCGCCCCCATGGCGGCGTTCAGGGCCAGCACCTCCGCGGCAGCAAGAACCTCCTGCCAGGGCCCTGCCAGAGTCCCCAGGCGGCAGAGTGCGTCCGTCCCCTGGCGGGAGAGGCCCGCGGCCTCAGCGGCTTTGCGCAGCTCATGGACGTTTTTGTCCCGGATGCAGGTGAGGAGCCTGGGCCGCACAGCCTCCTGGGCGCCCACCGCGTCAAAGAGGCCGGTGACGAAGCCCATGTGGCTGATCTCCAGCACGAAGTCCCGCCCGGTCAGGGCCAGGCTCCGCAGGGCCAGGGACACCACCTGGGCCGCAGCGGCATCATCCACGGCACCGATGCACTCCAGGCCCATCTGACTGATCTCCCGGAAGGTATGGCTCTCCTGGCTGGGGCGGTAGACGTTTTCCTGATAGTAGTACCGGCCGCAGCCGCCGGGCCCCACCTGGGCATTCTTGGCGATGGAGAGGGTCACGTCCGGCTTCAGCGCCAGCAGCCGCCCGTCCAGGTCCGTAAAGGTGATGACCTGCTCGCTGGAAAGAAAACGGCGGTTCTCCTGATAGAGACCGTATTCCTCGAACCGACCCATGTGGTATTTGCGGAAGCCCTCCTGTTCATACAGCAGCCGCAGCTGCAGCGATGCCCGCTCCTGGGGCCGCAGGACGTTCAGATCCAGTTCCATGGGGACTCTCCTCCCGGCGGACTATCAGCCCGCGTTGATTTCAGCATTTATTTTACTTTATTTTATTAGCAAAGTAAAGCGGTAATTCGGTAGTAAGAAAAATTCTATGCTTTTAACAAATTCAACTTCGCACAAAACAGAAGTTAACGTGATTTTACACCCAGGATGGTGTTTTTGCAATCTCCCTTTCCCCTGTTCCCGCCCTGACATTTCCAGCCCTAAAAATGAAATTTTCTTCATAGATAGAGGATTTCCGACAAATGCTCCTTTTATCATTTAAAGAAAACCCATGATTCTATGGAGTATGGCAATGAAAAGAAGTACCCCTCTGACCCGCAACATCGGCGCGAAAGTGAAATACTACCGGAAGCTCCGCGGCCTTTCCCAGAAGCAGCTGGCCGCCCAGCTGCAGACCAACGGCTGCGATATCACGGAGACCATGCTGGGCCACATCGAGACGGGCTACCGCTCCACTTCCATTTTTGAGATCGACAAGCTGGCCGAGGCGTTGAAAGTGGACTACAACGCCCTGTTTGCCCAGGATTAACGGCACGGTACGGAGAGATCTCCGCGCCGTGCCGTTTTGCTTCCGGTCATCCGTTGTCCAGGGCCACGGTGTAGGTGAAGGAGAGGCGGTTGCCCTCCTCCACCGGCTGCCAGCCCATGCCTTGGAAGTAACAAAAGCCTGTCTGCTCCACCTCTGCCGTGATGATTACCCCCGGCTGATGAAGGGTGAAGCCCCGCTCCCAGTCCGCCTCCTCCTGCTCCCGCAGCTGGGCCTGCCGGGAGAGAGACCAGAAAGGCGCCTCCCTGCGCCCCCAGACCAGGGCCGTCACGATTTGGGGCACATAGCTGTCAGGTGTTTCCACCCACATAGCTGTGGTATTTTGGAAGGTTCCGGACATGGTGACCGCTGTGACATGGCCGTCCTCCACCGTGTAGTGGAACGCCTTGGCATCGTCCCAGGGGTTCACATCCATCAGGTCTTCCAGGGAGATGATCTGGCTGCCATCCTCCGGCTTTTCCTGCCACTGGCCGTCTTCATCCAGATAGGCCCTGCCGCCAAAGTCCAGATATTCCGCCTGGCGGTTGTAGTTCTCCGCGAACTCCGCCACAGTCAGATCCCCTCTGTTGGGCGGCAGCTGGGACCAGCTGTTGACAGCCTCTCCCACTATCAGCACCAGGAGTACCGTCAGGATCAGCGATGCGGCGTATCGGAGCCGGAAGGGCTTTGCGGTGTAGGCCACCCCGTCGTCCCAGGGCTGGGGCTCCTCTTTCCAGCACCGCCAAGCAGATCGGAGGATCATCACAAGAGACAGTATGGGGATATAAAAGCCCAATCCCATCCATAGCATCATGAGATAGCGGGTCACGCCCTCGCTGTATGGGAGGTTTTTTCCATCCATTCCAGCCAGCCGCATCCCCAACAGGGCCTGCCCGGCGTGGTGCCCCAGAGATGCAGGGACAGAGGTTCCAAAACACCCAGCAGGACCACCCCCGCGAAACTGATAGCCAGTGCGGCCCGAGTCGGGTTATACCCCAGCAGGCATAGTCCCGCCACCAGCAGCATCCGCACCAGCATCTCATCGAACATTCGGGCGAACAGCCGCCGGGAGGCGCTGCACACCGTAGGCAGCCGGTCCGTCTCCGGCAGGGCCGAAGCAGATGCCTTCTCCCACCAGGGGCCGCCCTCCCCCGGCAGGGCCGGGGCGTCCAGGTCCGCCAGGTACCTCCCCGGGTCCAGGCCGGTGAATGTGGCGCCGGTCCGCCGCAGGTCGCCGCAGACCCGCTCCACCCGGCCCAGGGCGGCCTGTTCGCCGCCCACCTCCGCCAGCCGCCGGTCCAGCACGGCAGAAAGTTCCGCCCTGCCGTCCCGCAAGGCCCGAAGCGCCTCGATGGTTACTCCCAGCCGCCGCAGCAGCTTGATCTTCTCCAGGGTCCGCAGGTCCTCCTCGCTGTAATCCCGGTAGCCGTTACCGGACCGGGCGGGGGCCAGCAGCCCCTCCGCCTCGTAGTAGCGGATATTGGCCCGGGGCACGCCGGACCGGGCCTCCATCTCCTTGCTGGTCAATGATACCGCCTCCTTTGGCCTCAGGATAAAGTATCAAGGGACTTGACAGTCAAGCCTTTTTCGCAAAAAAGCCGCCCGCCGCCGGAGATTTCCCGGCTGGACATTCCCCTTTGCCTCTGCTATGATGGTATCATCTTCGCCGGGGCTCTGCAAGACCACCGGCAGATCAATAAAAAGGAGAGACTGCCATGTTCACCCCATCCGACAAGTGCCCCCGTCGGGATGCCTGCGTCCAGAACGGCAAGGGCCTCATCCACATGAAGGACCTGACGGACAAGGAGGGCCTCTATAACCACGGCCGCCTGTTCGCCCACGTCACCGTGGACCCAGGCTGCTCCATCGGCGACCACCCCCACGACCATGAGACCGAGTTTTACTACATCATCAAGGGCGAGGGCGTGTTCAACGACAATGGCAAGGAGATCGTGGTCCGCCCCGGCGACATCTGCGCCACCGGCTACGGCGAGGTCCACGGCCTGGAGAACCGGGGCACGGAACCCGTGGAGCTGATTGCTTTAATCGTGGGAGAATAAAACCGGATCCAAGCGGCCCCAGGGGCCGCTTTTTCCTGCCCTGAAAAAAACTTTCCCCTCCCTGAAAGTTTTTTCCCCGCCGGATCGTATCCTGGGTGAGAGCGCTCCAAAGGAGTTGAGATACATGGACGATATGGAACAGGCGGAGCGGCTGGCCAACACATACGCCGACGCGATCCTCCGCCTCAGTTACACCTATCTGAAAAACACCCACGATGCCCAGGATATCTGCCAGACGGTCTTCGTGAAGCTGCTGATGGAGCCCCGGGAGTTTAAGAGCCCGGAGCACGAGCGGGCCTACATCCTGCGGATGGCGGCCAACGCCTGCAAGGACCTGCTGAAAAGCCCCTGGCGGCAGCGGTCGCAATCCCTGGATGTCGGACTGGAGGTCCCCGCCCCCCAGGCGGGCGACGGGTCTGTGCTGGAGGCGGTAAATCAGCTGCCGCCCCACTACCGGGCCGTCATTTACCTGTTCTATTACGAGGGTTACCAGGCTGCCGAGATCGGTCAAATCCTGGGCATCCCCACCGCAACCGTCCACACCCGGCTGGCCCGGGGACGGACGAAGCTGAAAGAACTTTTGGGAGGATATGGCTATGAACAGCTCGTTTGAATATCAGGAGTCCCTGAACAGCCTGCACTTTACAGAGGAGGAAAAGGCCGCCATCGCCCGCCGGGCCGCTGAGGCGGCGCGGAAGCAGACCCGGCCCGCTCGCCGCCCCGTCCGCCGGATAGCCCTGATCGCCGCTGCGGCGGTGCTGGTGCTGGCAGTGGGCACCGCCGGCGCCACCGGCATCCTGCGGTCCGCTGCGGAGGTCTTCTCTCCCCTCTTTGGCGGGGCACCCGCTCAGACGGAGATCATCGACAAGATCGGCTATCCCGTGGGCGCCAGCGACACGGACAACGGCGTCACCGTCACCGCCGACGCCGTCATGGGCGATGCGTATAATGCCGTTATCGTCTACACCATCAGTCGGGACGACGGTACCCGCCTGCTGCCGGAGGACATCACAGGCGAAATGCTGCTGGTCCACGGCAACGGCACGGACCTGAGCATTCTGGGCGGAAGCCACGGCAGCAGCTATTTTGTGGTGGAGGATCCCGCAGCCAGCTCCATCCAGATGGTGGAGACGGTCAGCGCCGACAAGCCCATCAACGACTGCACCGCCACCGGTGTGTTCGAGAACCTCTACAAGTGGGACGAGGAGGCCGGCGAGGCCGTACCCATCATCGAGGGTAAGTGGAGGCTCAAGTTTGAGATGACCTACGAGGACAGCTCCGTCACCCTGAGCGGCGGCGAGACCTTCACCCAGGACGGCATGACCTTCACCATCGACTCCATCACCCTCTCTCCCGTGGCCTACAAGGTGGACTACACCGTGGACAGCGAGGTGGTGTGGAGCAACTCCGGCAGCGGCCGGCAAAGCGAAGAGGACCGCCTCACCACACAGCGGTACTTCGAAAACGTGGAAATCCTGCTGACCCTCACCGACGGCACGGTGATCGACCTGTCTAACGCCGGCGGCAGCATCGGCCCGGAGGATGGCGTCACTGTCTGCTCCAAGGGCGAGGTGTTCTCTGAGGTCCTCCCCATGGAGGACATGGCCTCCATCTCTGTGGGCGGCGTGGTGTACGATCTGACAGTGGAGTGAGCTGAGGCATTCCCAGGCAGGCCGAACCGTTCCGGAAGCAGCGCAGAGAACTGTGCGGCCGCCTCTATCGGATGGCTCTCAGACGAAGGGGCCCGCACTGCTCTAAATTAAAACTTTGCCTGTCCTGTCAAAACGTTTTTTGCAGAAGAAGGACCCGCCGGGGCACACGCCCCAGCGGGTCCTTATCTTTTGCAGTTCCGGTTACTGGGGCGCCACGTGCTCCGGCTTTACCAGATCCGCCAGCAGCTCCTTCGCCCGCTCCACGTCCTCCGGCTTCACGGAGATGTAGTAGGTCAGCCGGTCGATCTTCCCGTTGGGGCCGAAGTCCCGGTGGTCCAGCTTGGCGCCGCAGCCGCACGCCGGCGCCTCCGTCTCATAGAAACCGGTCTCCATGACCTTGATGCCAGCATCCTTCAGCCGCTGCCGGGCTTCCTTCCACCGGGGTTTGTCGCCCCAGACCTCATAGGCCTTCTCACGCTTTCCGAACAGCGCCATACGTCAGCCCTCCAGGGACTTCCAGGCAGTCTCCAGGGCGATCTCCATCATCTCGTGGAAGGAGTCCTGCCGCTCCTGGGCGGAGAGGGACTCCCCGGTGAAGATGTGGTCGGAGATGGTCAGCAGGGACAGCGCCCGCTTCCCCAGCCGCTGGGCCGTCCAGTAGAGGCCAGCCGTCTCCATCTCCAGCGCCAGGATGCCGAACTTCCGGTACATGGCCCCGGCGTCGGGGTTGTCGTTGTAGAACTGGTCCGCCGTGAACACCTGACCTACATCTGCTCGGACGCCCATGGCCTCCGCCGTCTCCACCGCGTCCCGGAGGAGCCGGAAGTCGGCGGTGGCGCACAGCTGGCCGGGGAACCGGTACTGGTCGGCGAAGTGGGAGTTGGTAGAGGCCCCCAGGGCGATGACCACATCCCGGACCTTCACATCATCCCCGATGCCGCCGGCGGAGCCGATGCGGATGATGGTATCCACACCGAAGAATTGGTACAGCTCATAGCTGTAAATACCCATAGAGGGCACGCCCATACCGTGGCCCATGACGGAGATGCGCTTGCCCTTGTAGGTGCCGGTGTAGCCCAGCATGTTCCGGACGGTGTTAAAGCACACCACCTCCTCCAGATAGTGGTCCGCCACGTACTTGGCCCGCAGGGGGTCGCCGGGCATCAGCACAGCTTTTGCAATCTGGCTCTCTTCCGCCGCGATAGAGGCGGATGGGGATTCCTTGATGGCCATTTTTGATTCCTCCTTGTAATGTAGATGTCAGATATTCCATTTCGTTGTCACTTCTTGTCGTCAAACAGCGCCTTCAGGCTCTTGGTATAAGGCGGGCGGCAGATGCCCTTCTCTGTGACGATGCCGGCGATCAGCTCATGGTCCGTCACATCGAAGGCGGGGTTGTAGCACTTCACCTCGGGCAGAGCCATGGGCTTTTCGTACCACATGGTCTTGATCTCCTCGCCGTCCCGCTCCTCGATGGGGATGTGGTCCCCGTCGGGGCAGGCCATATCAATCGTGGAGGTGGGGCCCAGCACGTAGACGGGAATGCCGTAGTGCTTAGCCAGAATCGCCACGCCGGAGGTACCGATCTTGTTGGCGGTGTCGCCGTTGGCGGCCACCCGGTCGCAGCCCACGAAGCAGGCCTGGACCCAGCCGTTCTTCATGACAATGGAGGCCATGTTGTCGCAGATCAGCGTCACGTCCACCCCGGCCCGCTGGAGCTCATAGCTGGTGAGCCGGGCGCCCTGGAGCAGGGGGCGGGTCTCGTCGGCGAATACCCGGATGTGCATCCCTCGCTCCGCCGCCAGCAGGAAGGGGCCCTGGGCCGTGCCGTATCGGGAGGTGGCAAGGGGCCCGGCATTACAGTGTGTCAGGACGCCGTCGCCCTCCTTCAGCAGACTCAGACCGTATTCGGAGATGGCCCTGCATTTGGCGATGTCGTCCTCATGGATGACTACTGCCCGCTCGTACAAAGCGTCCAGCATTTGGCCCCGGGTATCGTGGACATGCTCCAAGGCGGTGCGCATCATCTCCCGGATGGCCCAGCCCAGATTCACCGCCGTGGGACGGGCCGCGTCCAGCTGCTGGCCATAGTCGCTGAGGCGCTTCAAAAACGTGGGACGGTCCTCGGTCCGGATGGACTTGGCCAGCACATACATGCAGTAGGCGGCGCAGATGCCGATGGCCGGGGCCCCCCGCACCCGCAGGGCCCGGATGGCCTCCACCATCTCGTCAATGGTCTGGAGGCGGATCTCCTTCTCCTCCCCCGGCAGCAGGGTCTGGTCGATGATGTAAAGGGCCTCCGCCTTCCGGTCGTAGCGGATGTTCTGGGCATGGGTTACCGCGGTGATATCTGGCATGGTGGTTCTTCCTTTCCAAACGGCGGCCGCCCCTCCGGTCTCCCGGGGCAGCGCCTTCGTGTTCTCCCGTCCAGTGTATCGCAATTTCCCCGCCGACGCAAGGGGGGGGAGGTCAGCAGTTCCCTTTTCAAGCTCCGTTGTGATGGCCTGAACTCCGTCTTTCACCAACCGACCTTGTGAAAAATGGGTTTGTATGATAAAATAGGGGTGTTTCCAGTGAGCCTGTGTATCAGGAGGGATTGTATGCGCCAGCCCCAAACGATCTGGTCCTTATGCGCTTTTATATTTGGGTTGATGGGAATCATTTTTGTTTTCCTCGGGATGCTCTTTTATATCACAGACATCCCTGTGAATGGCGGCTGCAATTGGTCTTTTATCCCAATTGGGGCGATCCTTTTATTGGGCAGTATTGTTTGTTTGGCGAGGTGCGGTCTGCAGGAGCAGCGCAGAAAGCACCTAAAAACAAACGGCATTTCAGTGGTCGGAAAAATTCAATCCGTTCGACATCTAGTTTGGATCAACTGGAACACAAAGACATTTGTAAACTGGCCCGGGCAATGCTCTCCGTGGGTCGTTCAATGCTCCTACTGTTATGGCGGACGGACTTATACAGTCAAAAGCCTCTTGTCATGGATAAAGCCGGCTACTGATTTTCAGCAGCCCGTTATTTATCTTGATCCACGCAATCCAGTACATGCCTATGTGGATATGGATACAATCAAGTGGGAACTTTCATCTTTTTGAGCGCAATCACAAGCCGATCATATCTACAGGCCTCTCTGTTGATTTCACCAAATGAAGCGATTGCATACGATTCGCCAAGGGCTACCGCAGCAAAACAGCAGGGCGGCGGGAATGCTCCCGCCGCCCTGTGTATCTGTCACACGCGGAGGATCCAGCCGTCCTTCCGGGGCTTGGGGGCGGGCAGGTCCCCCTCCACATACCCCAGGATGCAGTTGCCCACACCACGGTAGGTCTCCGGCAGCCCCCACTTCTTCAGCAGTTCCTTGCCCTCCGGCCGGTCAAAAAGCTCCATGGCCCGGTTGATCCAGCAGGAGCCCAGTCCCAAAGCCGCGGCAGCGGTCATCAGGTTTCCCATCACCAGGGAGCCGTCCTGCAGCCAGTTCAGCTTCTCTCCGTCCCCCAGAACCACCACCACGGTGGGGGCACCGTAGAAGGGATCCGTGCCGGGATTGCCCTGGATCTCCGCGTTCAGCTTGGACATCCAGGCAATGGTCTCCGGGTCCTGGACCACCACCATGACAGAGGTCTGGAGTCCCTTGGCGGAAGGCGCCCAGGTGCCCGCCTCCAGAATGGCGTTCAGCTCCTCGTCCCTGATCTGCTCCGCCTTGTACTTGCGGACGCTCCGGCGCTCCTTCAAAACCTTCAATGTCTCGTTCATGTTCGCAGCTTCCTTTCTATCGTTATGTTGCTTTGAAAATCAAATGGCTCCGGGTTCCAGCACCTGCCCCATAATCTCCCGGCACTTTTGGTACATCAGGATGGTGTCGCGCAGGCCAGGACGCACAGGTCCGCCGCTTCCCCGGCCCGGACCATCTCCACAGTTTTCTCCGGGCCGTAATAGGTGTGCTCCAGATCCACGGTCAAGAACCGGAACCCGGCGTAGCCCGCGGCCTCCACAAACTCCGGTGCAGCGGACTGGATGAAGGTCCCCAGAAAAGGCCGCCCCTCCGCCAGCAGAGCGGAAAATGCAACGTGCATGGCCGTGCCCCTTTCTCATCTATTATAGCACATCCCCCCGGAATTCCCAACGTTTTTTCACATCAGGTATCGCCCCTTTGCGGATTCCGGAGGTGACAGCTGTCCCGTGACGTGCTATACTGATAAAAATATTGCGCTTTGGCAGGACTTTTTCCCAACTGTTCCAAATTAAGGAGTGATTTTGACCATGCCCCAGCCTCTTTCTGAACGCACCGCCAGTTTCACCGATTCCGTGATCCGGCGGATGACCCGCGTCTCCCTGAAGTACGGCGCGGTGAACCTGTCCCAGGGCTTCCCCGACTTCGAGCCGCCCCAGGCGATCCTGGAACGGCTGGCCCAGGTGGCCCGGGAGGGCCCCCATCAGTACTCCGTCACCTGGGGGGCCCAGAACTTCCGAGAGGCCCTGGCCCGCAAGCAGTCCCGCTATATGGGCCGCACCATCGACCCGGACAAGGAAATCGTGGCCACCTGCGGCTCCACCGAGGCTATGATGTGCGCCATGATGACCGCGGCCAACCCCGGGGACAAGGTCATCGTCTTCTCCCCCTTCTATGAGAACTATGGGGCAGACACCATCCTCTCCGGGGCGGAGCCCATCTATGTGCCACTGCACCCGCCCGCCTTCACCTTCGACGTGGACGAGCTGGAGGCTGCCTTCCGCCAACGTCCCAAGGCCCTGGTGCTGTGCAACCCCTCCAACCCCTGCGGCCGGGTCTTCACCCGGGAGGAGCTGCTGACCATTGCGGAGATGGCCACCAGATACGACACCTACGTCATCACCGATGAGGTGTATGAGCACATCGTCTACGCCCCCCACCGGCACACCTACTTCGCCACCCTGCCGGGGATGTGGAACCGGACGCTGTCCTGCTCCTCCCTGTCCAAGACCTACTCCATCACCGGCTGGCGGCTGGGATACATCATCGCGCCGGAGGAGATCATCGACCGGGCCAAGAAGGTCCACGACTTTCTGACGGTGGGCTGCGCCGCGCCGCTGCAGGAGGCGGTAATCCCCGGCCTGGAGTTCGGCCAGGACTACTATGACGACCTGCTGGCCAAGTACACCCACAAGAAGGACCTGTTTCTCAAGGGGCTGGATGACCTGCACATCTCCCACAATGACCCGGAGGGCGCCTACTACGTGCTGCTGGACATCAGAGAGTACGGCTATGAGAGCGATCTGCAGTTCTGCAAGAACCTGGCCCGGGAGGTGGGCGTGGGGGCCGTGCCCGGCTCCAGCTTCTTCCGGGAGCCGGTGAACCACCTGATCCGCCTCCACTTCGCCAAGAATGACGACACCCTCAACGAGGCCCTGAACCGGCTGGAGAAGATCCAGAAGCTGAAAAAATAATCCCCCTCGGGCCCGTCCGGAAAACCCGGACGGGCCCTTTTTCGTCTAAAGACAGAAGAGGTTCTCTTCCCTCCGCCCCAGTCCGCGCATATCCCTTTTTCTCCCCGCATAGGATGGAGCAACAAGAGGCGGGGAGTGTTGTGTTTTGAAGGGTAACATGGAGGAGCGGGCCGAACGGCTGGCTCAGTACATCATCGAAAACCGGACCACGGTCCGCGCCGCCGCACAGAAATTCGGCATCAGCAAATCCACAGTGCACAAGGACATCTCCGAACGGCTGCCCCAGTTCAATCGGGTGCTGTACCAGCAGGTGAAGGAAGTCCTGGAGGTGAACAAGGCCCAGCGACACATCCGCGGCGGCATCGCCACCCGGAAAAAGTACCGCGGGGAATAAAATGCGCATAGACTAGTCTTAGAAAGCTCGCAACGGAGGAATCGATATGGCAAAGCAATCCCGCTGCCGCCGCGTGGCCCGGTCCACACCGGAGCCCCCGGTCGCCGCAGTGCCGGCCACCCCGGAGCCTCCCGTCCGCCGCTGGCCTCACCCGGTGGAGGGCGTGGAGCCCATCCAGGACCTGGATCCGGCACTCCATTACATACGATGCGCCCTCTCCTATCAGAACCAATTGCTGGCTGACATCAAGACTCTCTTGCAGCAGCTGGTTCCGGAGGAGACCCGGGAAGATGCGGAGAATTCCTGAAAAATGGCGTGCCGCGCTCCGGCACGCCATTTTCCTCTTGTGTTTTTCCGCTTCCCGTTTTATAATGTTGCAACGAGTATTATGTAAATCTTCTCACCCAGTTTTTCCAAAGAAACCCCCGCGGCACCGCCGCGGCTGTAAGGAGCGTTTTGAATATGGCAAAGAGAACCCGCCGGAGACGGCGCAGCTGGAGCAGACTGCTGCTTCTCGTGGTCTTTGTGGCCGCCGCACTGTATGCCGGCTACTTCTGTCTCTTCCGTCCCCCTGAGGTCCCCGCCGAAACCACCCGGCCCGACGAAGCGGAGGAGGTCTCCGCCGAAGACACCGCCCAGGACGCAGAAGTCCTGGCCCAGGCGGCCCATCTGGAGCGCAAGCCCTATTTCTACACCATTCTGGTGTCCGGCGTGGATGACCACAATGGCGGCAGCGACACCAATATCCTGGTGGCCGTGGATGCAGAGAACGACTACATCTATGGTGTCAGCATCCCCCGGGACACCAAGGCCGTCATCAATGGAAAGAACCACAAGATCAACTTCGCCTATAACTCCGGCGGGACCGCTCTGCTGGCCGAGACCATCTCCCAGCAGCTGGGCATCCCAGTGGATTTTACGGTAACCGTAGATCTGGACGGCTTCGCCGCGCTGGTGAATGCCATCGGCGGCGTGGACTTTGAAGTCCCCATCAGCATGAATTACGACGATCCTTACCAGGACCTGCACATCCACTTCTCCGCCGGGATGCAGCATCTCTCCGGTGCGGAGGCGCTGAAGGTGGTCCGCTTCCGCCACAACAACGACGGCTCCGGCTACGGCAGCGAGGACATCGGCCGGATGCAGACCCAGCAGAACTTCCTAAAAGCCGTGGCTCAACAGACGCTGACGCTCTCCAACGTGGACAAGGTGGGGGAGTTCGCCAAGATCTTCCAGCAGTATGTGGACACGGACCTGTCCCTTGGGAACCTGGCCTGGCTGGGGAAGGAGGCCATCAGCATGGGCGTGGATAAGATCTCCTTCTCCACTCTGCCCAACGAGTGGCGCTCCCCCTACATCTATCTGGACCCGGACGCCACTCTGGAGCTGGTCAACCAGTACCTGAATCCCTATGTGGAGGACCGGACCATGGAGGATTTGGACATCCCCTCCTGAAAAGGCCCCTGTCCGCGTTTTGTTCCATCAGGCAGAAATCCTGAATTCGATCTTCCATTTTGTATAAGGAGGTGCCGTCATGAAGAAACGGGTCCCCGCGCTGGTGCTGGCACTGGCGCTTGCTCTTACTGTCCCCGCCTGGGCCGCCCAGGACACCCCGGACAATTTTGTCCGCAGCAAAACCTACGCCGGCCAGTTCTCCGACCTGACGCCGGAGTCCACGTTCTACGACAATGTGGCGGCGCTGTATGCGTATGGTCTCTCCGTAGGCAAGGCCGACGGCACTTTCGGCCTGCGAGACCAGCTGACCGTTGGGCAGGTGGTGATTTTCGCCGGCCGCATCCGCAGTCTGTACCGCACCGGAGACGCGGAGGCAGGTCCAGGCGCCTATGCCGCCGAGAATGAGGCAGCGGCCCTCCGGTACCTGCGCTATCTCCAGTCGGAGGGTGTCATCGGCACGGAGCTGGACGAGTCCCTCTCCACCCCCGCCACCCGGGCCCAGGTGGCCCATGTGCTGGCGAACACGCTTCCGGAGGAGGCCCTGCCGCCCGTTCACGCGGACCTGGTAACTCAGGCTTACGCCAGCCGGCAGTTCATCACCGACGTGACCGAGTACACCCCCTATTACCAGGACATCCTGACCCTCTACCGCACCGGCGTGTCCGTAGGCAGCGACGCCGCTGGCTCCTTCCTGCCGGACCAGCCCATCACCCGGGGCGCGGCCGCCGCCATGCTGACCCGCATGGTGGATCCAAGCCTGCGGGCAACGCCGGACTGGGACCTGGGAAAGGAGTCCTGGAGCGCCCTGGGCGCTGCCATGGGAGATCTGGTGCCCTTGGGGACGTATATCGCCGCTCCCGCCACTGCGGCGGAGATAGATGAAAGCGTCCGCTACATGCTGGCATCCAACCAGAACACGCTGGTCCTGCAGTACCCCAGTCTCTCCGTAACCTCCGCCCGACGGGTGATGGAGGCGGCCCTGGCAGCTGTGAAAACCTATTGTGAGCAATGCTACAACACGGTCAACTGCACCTATTCTGCGGACGGGTCCATCACCCTCACCTTCTCCGCCGCCAGCGCGGGAGATCAGATCCTGACTTACCGCGACGCGGCCATGGAGGCGGCCATTGCCGTCCATGATGCCCTGTGGGAGAGCGGAGAGATCACCACCTCCATGTCCGACTATGAGAAGGCCCGGGTCTACTTCACCTGGATCTGCGATAACTGCGTCTATGATTACACCGCCGGGGACAGCTCCCTGAGCCATATTGCATACAGCCTGTTTGAAAACGGCACCGCCGTGTGCGACGGGTACACCGGCGCCTACAACCTGCTGCTGAAGCTGGAGGGCATCGACTGCACAGCCCTCTCCAACAACTCCCACATCTGGACCGTGGCCACCTTGGACGGCACAGACTACCACATCGACACCACCTGGGGCGACAGCGGCCCCGCCCCCAATTACGACTACTTCGCCATGACTGCCGAAGAGTCCTGGCAGCACCACAGCTGGTAAGCTGTTGAAAAGCGCCCCCGGCTTTTGCCGGGGGCGCTTTTTTCTCTTCAGGGGCTGCCGACTTTCAAAGATGATGGTCCCGCAGCAGCCGCTTGGCCTGCTCCCACAGCTCGTCGCTGACAGTCTGGACCACCACGACCTTCTGCACCAGCTCCGGCAGGGCAGCCGTCAGCTCATGCTCGATCAGCGTCTCGTTGGTCAGGTCCGCGGAGGGGCACCCGGCACACTGGCCCAGCAGCTTGATATACAGCACGCCGTCCTCCAGGTGGTCGATCTCCAGCTCACCCCCGTGGGCCCGGAGAGACGGGCGCACCTTCTCGTCCAGCACGGCTTCGATCTGCTTCCACTCTTCCCTCATGTGTTTTCCTCCTGTTCTGCCGCCTTGGCGGCGGCAATCTCCTCCCGGATGCGGTGGCGGGTGCTGTCAAACAGCAGCTCCCGGTTGTGGCGGAAATAGGCGTCACAGCCAAACTGCTCCACGAACCAGGAGGTGTTGTACCCGACGGTGATCTCCGTGACGAAGATCACCAGCTCCTGGCTGTTGCCGAAGGTGGTCTCTAGGAAACGGAAGGCGTTGTCGAACATGTCCTTCGTCTCCATGGCCACGGCCTTCCGCCGCTCCACCTCTTCACCGAACCAGCCCCGGACGGCGTCCATAGCCCCTTCCGGGGCCACGGCCTCCCGGTCCAGCCGCTGGCGGTAGTCCTCCAGGGCGTTGATCTCCCGCTGCTTGAGGTCCCGGGACTCCTTGTCCAACTGGCCGGCCTCTTTGGCCTGCTTCATGGCAGTACGCCGCTTCCACAGCAGCTGGTCCAGCACCGTCAGCGGCGGCGCGTCCGCGATCTTCTCCCGAAACTCTGTCAGGGAGGTGTGGAGGGCGTCGGTCAGGGCGTCCTGGCAGCGGGTGTTCCGGGCTTCCTCGCTGAGCCGGGACAGCACCAGCCCCATGACGGAGAGCTTCTCATCAAAGGGCGCCTCCCGCAGCTCCAGCACGGTGATGTTCTCCCAGGTGCCGCTGAGGATCCCCTCCACGTGGTAGGTCTTTTGATACTTGTAGAACATCTCCAGGTAATTGGCGAAGTCCTTGGCAATGCGGGGCATCTGGATGTACTGCCCCACCACCTCCCGGTCCGCCCGGATGCCCAGGGTCTCATAAGCGTACAGCAGTTCGCTGAGATCCTCCCAGCCCCGGGCGGTGGCAAACTGGAGGCCGTCTGCCGTGTTCTCGATGCGGTAGAAGTTGTCCTTCTTGATGTCCAGGTAGGAGAGGATGGCCCCGTGGAGGTTCTTCCGGCGGGCGTACTCCTTCCACACGCCGTAGTCCTCCTCCACGTCGATGCGCTTCACCCGGTCCAGGGTCACCACGTCGAAGTCCCGGACGGACTTGTTGTACTCCGGCGGGTTGCCCGCCGCCACGATCAGCCACCCCTCGGGAAGGGCCTGGTTGCCGAAAGTCTTGCACTGGAGGAACTGGAGCATCATGGGGGCCAGGGTCTCGCTGACGCAGTTGATCTCGTCCAGGAAGAGGATGCCCTCCTGCAGTCCGGTCCGCTCCATCAGCCGGTAAACGGAGGAGAGGATCTCGCTCATGGTGTACTCGGTGACGGAGACCTCCTCCCCGCCATAAGTCCGCTTTTCGATGAAGGGCAGGCCGATGGCGCTCTGTCGGGTGTGGTGGGTGATGGTGTAGGCCACCAGGCCCACGCCGGTCTCGGCGGCGATCTGCTCCATGATCTGGGTCTTGCCCACGCCCGGCGGGCCCATCAGCAGCACCGGCCGCTGGCGCACTGTGGGGATCAGGTAGTTCCCCAGCTGGTCCTTGGCCAGATACGCCTTCAAGGTATTGGTGATCTCCTGCTTTGCCTGTTTGATGTTCATATCGTTAGCTCCTTACAGTTGGGGAAGTTCGTCCAAATCGATCAGGTCCAGCCCGGCGGCTTTGGCCTCCTCCGCTGCCTCCCGGGCGGCCTGTTCCAGGGCCGGGGTGGGCACCACCAGCCGGATGGCCCAGGGGGGCATCTTTACGGACAGGGGCGGCTCCTCCAACAGCACGAAGGCCGTGTCATAGGGCGGCCGCTTCCGGGGATAGACGCCCATGCCGTCGGTGAAGTATACCAGCCCCCGAAGGAAGGTGAAGGCCCCCTCTACCTGGAGCTCCGCCACGTGTTCAAACACCGGCCGGAAGTCCGTGGCGCTGCCGCCCATCAGAGAGAAGTTCTCCATATAGGCTTTCAATTCCTCCAGGTCGCGGATGGGGGTGTCGGACCGGACCTGGTCGTCGCACTGGAGAATGCGAATGTTCACCTTCCGAGTGAAGGTCTCCGTGCTGCGGAGGATGGCGTAAGTGCAGGCCAGAAACTGCCGCACCAGCTCACCGGAGGTAGACATGGAGGTGTCCACGGCGATGACGAAGTCCTCGATCCGCTTCTCCTCCTTCGTCTCCGGCGGCTCCACCAGGGGCATGTTGCCGTAGAGCTGGAGGCCGTAGGTGTAGAAGATATAGTCAAAGGCGTCGCCGTCCACCGCCATCACCTCCCGGGGCACGGCGAACCGCCGGAGGAAGGTCCGGTAGTCCACGTCGTCCCGGTTGGCCACCTGGATCTGCTCCAGCACCGCCTCGCCGCCGGTGGCCTTGCCGGCCAGCACGGTCTCCAGTCCCGTCTGGGTCTTTTCGGAGACGCCCTGCCACTTCTGCTCCCGCTGCTTCTGCTGCTCCTGGTCCTGCTGGTCCGGGTCCCACAGGCCATGGTCGTCCACCAGAAAGGTCCGCTGGAGCCGGGCCACCTCGTACTCCGGCAGGTCCAGCCGCAGGAGATGGCGGTAGATGCCCTCCGCCGTCAGCACCGGCATCTCTGCCCGGCACTCGCCGTAGAACTTCTGCTTGGCGGGGACGAAGCCCCCGGCCAGGCAGGGGTAGTCCAGCTCGTCCAGGATGCTCTCCACCGCGACATCGCAGGCCAGATCCCACAGCTCCGCCACCCTGCCCCGCTTCTTCCACAGGTGCCGCAGCATACAGTGGAGCAGCACGTGGAGATAGGCCCGGTCCACCGCCGTCCGGGACCGGAGATACCGCTCCGAGAGGAAGCTGCCGTCGTAGTACAGCGTCTCCCCGTCGGTGGCCAGGGACAGCGTCACCCCGCCGCCGGGCTGGAAGTCCAGGCTGCACAGCGCCACATCCAGATAGGGCAGATTCAGATACAGTTCATTCCGGGCCGTCTGCAAAATCTCCAGTCCGATGGCCGTCAGGTCCTTGGCCGCCATGGTGCGCCTCCTTCCCTGCTATAAGTCAAAAGTCTTGTCCAGCCCCCGGGGGGCCACATCCCGCTGCTGTTCCAGCAGCAGGGCCAGGGCCTCGGAGACCCCGCTCTCCCTCGCCAGGGCGCAGGCGGCGGACAGGGCCTCCCGGTCCGGCTCCGCCGTCCTCAGCAGAAACGCCAGCCCCGGCATGTCCCGCTCTCCCACCAGCCAGACTGCCGCCTCTCCGGCGTGGGCCCGGAGGTAGGACAGGTACTGCCCCTCCGCCCGGGGCGTCAGCTCCACCGGGTAGCGCAGCCGCCAGAAGGCCAGCCGCACCGCGCAGTCCTCATCGTGCTCCATGCCCAGAAAACCGCTCCACAGCTCGTCATACGTCCGCAGGTCCAGCCGCTTCCGGCGGAAGGAGTGGTGATAGGGATATCCGGCGCCGAAGATGTTGTAATCAAAGTGATGGGCCGGGCAGTTCTCCTCATAAACCTCCCGGTACTCCGGAAAGAGCAAACGGAACACGGTGCCGTCCGTCTCCTCCACGGTGACGTCCAGCTCCCAGGGCAGTTCGTCGGCAAACCAGGCCAGGGTGTCCCCCTGCTCCCCCACCCGGGTCAGATGGAAGGCTGCCAGCCGTCGGCAGTTCATCAGCACCCCGCCGCCCCACTGACCGATGCCGTCGTGAAGCCGCAGGGTCCGCAGGCCGCCGCAGTTCATCAGGGCGTAATCCCCCACCCGCTCCAGGGACCGGGGCAGGGTCAGGTCCTCCAGGTCCCGGTTGCTCCAGGTCCCCGGGTCCGTCCCGGTGCCGCAGGTCACCAGCAGGTCCTCCCCCTCCGCGGAAGCGGCGGTGGGCGAGAGGGCGTGGTCCCCCAGGGCCGTCACCGGCAGGCCGTATAACGTCTCCGGCAGGCGGGCCCGGGCGTCGCAGGTGGCCGCCCGCAGGATGGTAATCCCCGCCGCCTCCCGGCGAATGGTTAGCTTCCAGTTTCCGCTGCCGGGGATGGTCTCCACGGCGCTCACCTCCTTTTCTCCGGACAAGCCGTCAGTCTCAGCTTTAGTAGTGTATCACATTTTCTGTTGAGAGCCTAGCCCCAAGGACCACAAAAATTTTTGCGGGATCCAGCATTTCCCTCTTGACAATCCGTGCATACTGTATATACTGTAAATGTACAGTACGAACAGGAGTGACTTCCATGGAACTCATCATCCGCAATACCACCAACCAACCCATCTACGATCAGATCTACTCCCAGATCAAAGCCCAGATCATTGCCGGGAAGCTCTCCCCCGGAGAGGCGCTGCCCTCCATCCGGGCCCTGGCCAAGGACCTGCGGATCTCCGTCATCACCACCAAGCGGGCCTACGACGAGCTGGAGGCCGACGGCTTCCTCTACACCGTGGCCGGCAAGGGCTGCTTTGTGGCGGAAAAGAATCTGGACCTGATCCGGGAGCAGAAGCTGAAGGAGCTGGAGGACCACCTGGACGCCGCCGTGGAGCTGGCCGCCCAGTGCGGCGTCTCGGCACTGGAGCTGATGGAAATGCTCCGCATCCTGCTGAAAGAGGAGGAACCTCACGTATGAACGCCATTGAATTGAGCCATGTGACGAAACACTTTCCCGGCTTTACCTTACAGGACCTGTCCCTCACCGTGCCCAGCGGCACCATCTGCGGTCTGGTGGGAGAGAATGGCGCCGGCAAGTCCACCACCATCCGCCTGCTGATGGGGGCCCTGCGGCCGGACAGCGGCACCTGCACCGTCCTGGGGGCGGATTCCGCCGCGCCGGAGTTTCTCTCCCTGAAAGAGGACATCGGCGTGGTGCTGGACGAGGCCTATTTCCCAGAGAGCCTGAACGCCCTTCAGGTGGGAGGCGTCATGGCCAAGACCTACCGCCGTTGGGACGGAAAACAGTACCAGAATTACCTCACCCGCTTCGGCCTGCCGGAGAAAAAGCCCTTCAAGGACTTCTCCCGTGGCATGAAGATGAAGCTGGCCATCGCCGTGGCCCTGAGCCACAGCCCCAGGCTGCTGGTGCTGGACGAGGCCACTGCCGGCCTGGACCCCATCGTCCGGGACGAGGTGCTGGAGATCTTCAACGAGTTCACCCGGGAGGAGGACCACTCCATCCTGATCTCCTCCCACATTTTGAGCGACCTGGAGAAGCTGTGCGACTATATCGCCTTCCTCCACCAGGGGCGGCTGCTGTTCTGCGACGAGAAGGATCGGCTGCTGGAGGAGTATGGCATCTTCGTGGGCACGGCAGATCAAGTGAACAGCCTTCAGGACGGGGCCGTGGTAGCCCGGGAGAACAGCAGCTTCGGCGGCGTCCGGTGCCTGGTGAAGCGGGCGCTGGTGCCTGCGGGCTGGGCGCTGGAGCGGCCCACAGTGGAGGATATCGTCCTGTTTTTGGTGAAAGGAGCGAAGGAGCAATGAGTGCCCTGCTTTTGAAAGACTACTACGTGATCTTCCGGCAGATGAAGATCTTCCTGCTGTTAATTCTGGTGTTCTCCTGCATCCCCGGCACGTTTTACAGCACCTTTGCCGTGGTGTATGCCTCTATGCTGCCCTACACCGCCCTGGCCTATGACGAGCGGAGCCGCTGGGACCAGATGGCTGCCATGATGCCGTATTCCGCCCGGGACGTGGTGCTGAGCAAGTATCTCTTCGGCTGGATCGCCGTGGCCGTCTCGGCGGCGGCCACCTTTGTCCTTCAGACCATCCTGTCGGTCATCTGGCTCAGCGATGTGGAGGGTCCCTCCATCCCCGTCATCCTGCTGTCCGTGTGCGTGGCCGTGTGCATCCTGGACATCACCCTGCCCATGATGTTCCGGTTCGGCGTAGAAAAGGGGCGGCTGGCGATGTTCCTCATCATCTTTCTGGTGTGTGCCAGCGCCGGAGGCATCGCCACCATTGAGCAGTCCTCCCTGGACGGCGGCTTCTATCTGTCCCTCTCCCTGGTTCCCGCCGCCATCGCCGCCGTGGTGCTGACCGTGGTGTCCATCCCTCTCGCCATCCGGTTTTACGGCCGCCGGAGCCGGTGAGCGGTATGGAGGATACACCGAAAACGCTCTGCCCGGCGCCGGCCCCGGCGGACCTGGCCGCGTTGCTGGCCCTGTGCGGGGCGGCCCTCCTGAATCGAAAGGAGCCGAAATGAAGAATTCGCACACCTGTCCCAAGTGCGGCAGCAGAGACATCGTCCGAATCCCCGACCACCCCAGCCGCTACGCTAGCGGCAGCAACATTTACACCACCCGGTACACCCTGCTGGGCAAGGTCCCGGTGATCCGCTACGTCAGCTGCGGCTGCGGGTATGTGGAGAATTGGGTGGAGTCCCCCATGGAGCTGGTCCAGATCCACCAGACCTACGGGGCTCCATGACTCTTCCAAAGGCCGGGCGCGGAGTTTCCGCGCCCGGCCTTTGCCGAAATCCACAGAAAACCAGTTGGAATCGCCCTGCGGATTCTGCCGGTTTTGCCATCTGACGGCCGTTGACATTTTCCCAAGCCGGTGCTACACTGAAACAGTATTTTTTGGAAACGCTTTGGGCAGCGGTTTGCGGCGGATGCCGCAACGCGACAACCGAACAGACACACCGCGGACCGCGGCCGAACGTCCCGAAAGAGACTGGGACTTTCAGCCGCAAAATCGGTCCGGCGGTGTTTTTTGTTATGCTTTTGCATAACAAAAAAACGAAAATGCGCCATTTCCCCGCCCCTTTGGGGCAACCGGAAATGATGCGCAAAACTTCATGCGCAGCGGCATTTGCCTGTATTCGTGGTGCACTGTACCGCGCATGAAGTTTGTTTTTTGTTTGTCGGCCCGGGGCGTACAATTCGGTTTCCTGCTAAAACTGTTTGCGTGGAAAGGCAAGGTGAGCGGCATGTCAACGAAATTCGTATTCGTTACCGGCGGCGTGGTCTCCGGCTTGGGCAAGGGGATCTGCGCGGCCTCCCTGGGGCGGCTTCTGAAGCAGCGGGGCGTCCGGGTGCGGAACCAGAAGTTCGACCCCTATATCAATGTGGACCCGGGGACTATGAGTCCCTATCAGCACGGCGAGGTGTTCGTCACCGAGGACGGAGCCGAGACGGACCTGGACCTGGGCCACTACGAGCGGTTCGTGGACGAGGACCTCACCGGCAACAGCTCCGTGTCCTCCGGCAAGATCTACTGGTCCGTGCTGAACCGGGAGCGCCGGGGCGACTACCTGGGCGCCACGGTGCAGATCATCCCCCACATCACCGACGAGATCAAGCGCCGCATCTACGCCATGGCGGAAGAGGACGTGGACGTGGTCATCACGGAGATCGGCGGCACCGTGGGCGACATTGAGTCCCAGCCCTTCCTGGAGGCTATCCGGCAGGTGGCGGCGGAGCGGCCCCAGGGGGATGTGGTGTTCATCCACGTGCCCCTCATCGTCCAGATCCCCGGCAGCGGCGAGCTGAAGAGCAAGCCCACCCAGCACTCCGTGAAGGAGCTTTTGTCCCTGGGCATCCAGCCGGATATTCTGGTATGCCGGTGCGACGTGCCCATCACAGAGGACATCCGCCGGAAGATTGCCCTGTTCTGCAATGTCCAGCCGGACTGCGTCATCCAGAACGCCACGGCGGAGACGCTGTATGAGGTGCCCCTGCTGATGGCCAAGGAGGGTCTGGACGAGGTGGTGTGCCGGAAGCTGGGCCTCATCACTCACCAGCCGGATCTGCGGGAGTGGAGCGCCATGGTGAAGCGGGAGAAGAACGCCCGCAAGCGGGTGTCCATCGCCCTGGTGGGCAAGTACACCCAGCTCCACGACGCCTACCTCTCCGTGGTGGAGTCCCTGAACCATGCGGGCACCGCCAACGACGCGGTAGTAGACATCCGGTGGGTGGACTCTGAGACCCTGACGGAGGCCAGTGCGGCGGAGCGGCTGGCGGGCTGCAGCGGCATCCTGGTGCCCGGCGGCTTCGGCGACCGGGGCATCGAGGGCATGATCGCGGCCGTGCGGTACGCCCGGGAACACTGCATTCCCTACTTCGGCATCTGCCTGGGGATGCAGATGGCGGTGATCGAGTTCGCCCGCCACGTGCTGGGCTGGGCAGACGCCAGCTCCTCCGAATTTTCCTCCACCGCCCACCCGGTCATCGACCTGATGCCGGACCAGGTGAATGTCACCGCCAAGGGCGGCACCATGCGGCTGGGCCGCTACCCCTGCGTGCTGGCAGAGGGCTCCCGCAGCCGGGAGCTGTATGGCGCGGCAGAGATCTCCGAGCGCCACCGCCACCGCTACGAGTTCAACAACGATTTCCGGGCGGAGATGCAGGTGGGCGGTATGCGGCTGGCGGGCCTGTCCCCGGACGGCCGCCTGGTAGAAATCATCGAGCTGCCGGACCACCCCTGGTTCGTGGGTGCCCAGTTTCACCCGGAGTTCAAGAGCCGTCCCGACCGGCCGCATCCGCTGTTCTATGGGTTTATCAAAGCCTCTGTGGAGAAAATGGAAGCTGACACTCAATAAGTCCCGGGCGGGACGGCTATCTGCCATGTGGGCGGTTGCCCCGCAAGGGGCGAGCCCGCCAGCATCTCTCGCGGACTGCCGCTGCGGCCGTCCGTCCCGACCGGCCGCATCCGCTGTTCTACGGATTTGTAAAGGCCTCTGTGAAGAAAATAGAGGCTCAGGAGGTAACACGATGAATCATTTTGCTAAAATCGCCGCCCAGCTGGAATCCCGTGACCTGGACGGTATGCTGCTGACCCATGAGGCCAACCGTTTTTACGCCTCCGGCTTCCACTCCGCCGGAACCGACGGCATGGCCCTGGTCACCCGAGAGAAGTTCTATTACTTCACCGACTCCCGGTACACAGAGGCCGCCCGGCGGCATGTGCAGGATGCGGAGGTCCAGGAGGCAGGCCACGGCCGGGGCTATTCCGCCCTGCTGATGGAGGCCGTCCAGCGCCACAGCATCCAGCGCCTGGGGTTTGAGGACGCCTATATGACCGTCCGGGAGCACGACGCCTATGCCCGGGCTCTGCCCTGTGAGCTGGTGCCCGCGGCGGACCTGCTGGCAGAACTGCGGGCGGTAAAGGACCCGGAGGAGCTGGAGATCATGATTGCCGCCCAGCGGATTGCGGAGAAGGCCCTGACGGATATCCTGAACGAGATCCGGCCCGGCGTCACGGAGAAGGAGATCGCCGCCCGGCTCCAGTATCTCATGCTCCACTACGGGGCGGAGGACAAGTCCTTCGATCCCATCGTGGTGTCCGGCCCCAACGGAAGCCTGCCCCACGGGGTACCCTCGGAAAAGGTCATCCAGGCCGGGGAGTTCGTCACCATGGACTTCGGCTGCATCTATCACGGCTACTGCTCCGACATGACCCGTACCGTGGCGGTGGGATCCGTGACGGATGAGATGCGCCAGGTCTACGACACGGTGCTGCAGGCCCAACTGGCGGGTATCGCAGCCGCCCGGGCCGGGGCCACTGGAAAGGCCGTGGACGGCGCCGCCCGGGACATCATCCGGCAGGCGGGCTACGGTCCCTGTTTCGGCCACAGCTTCGGCCACAGCGTGGGAGTGGAGATCCACGAGGGGCCCAACGCCACTCCCTCCAACGACAAGCCCCTGCCCGCCGGGGCGGTGATCTCTGCCGAGCCGGGCATCTACCTGCCCGGGAAGCTGGGTGTGCGGATTGAGGACGTGCTGTACCTCACACCGGAGGGCTGTCAAAACCTCACTCTGGCCCCCAAGGAGCTGGTCATTCTCTGACCCCGATTCAATCCCACGCAAGGAGGAAAAATCCCATGGCAAGCTATATCGGCGCGTCCGCCGAGCAGGAGGACGCCGACCCCATTCTCATGGCCTTTGCCGCTGAGGCGACCAAGGGCGACCCCGCCAGTCCGGAGGCCCGGGAGCTGGTGCTCCGCTGGCAGGCCCATCTGGTGAAGTTCAGCCGCAGCTGCGACGAGGAGAAGCTCCGCCGCCTGGCGGACCTGTACAGCTGGGACAACCGCTTTGCAGAGGTTCTGGACAGCTACGGCCCCGGCACAGCCCACTTCATGGGCGAGGCCATCGAGGCCTATTTGGAAACCCTGTGAACGCCGTCGCGCACCGGCGCAAAACCGCCTCCGCCCCCGCTGGCGGAGGCAGTTTTTGCCCTTCCGGCCCCCGGTTTTCCGGCCTGCGGGCTGTTGACAAACCTGCGCCGGAGACGCATAATAAAGCTATCAACACGCCAAAAATTGGATGCCCCGCATCCACTTGAGAGGGAGTATTCATGGACACCATCTATATCACCGGACACCGGAACCCGGACACGGACTCCATCGTCTCCGCCATGGCCTACGCGGCGCTGAAGAACGCCCTTGGCCAGCGGCAGTACGAGGCCGCCCGCCTGGGCCAGATCAGTGACGAGACCCAGACCGTGCTGGATCGCTTCGGCTTCCAGCCCCCCAAGCTGCTGAACAACGTGCGTACCCAGGTCCGGGACCTGGATTACGACACGCCCGCCACCCTGTCCGCCGCTGCCACCATCAGCCGGGCCTGGCGGACCATGCAGAAGGACAAGATCTCCGCCATCCCCGTGGCCAATGAGGACGGGACCCTGTTCGGAATGCTCTCCGCCGGGGATGTGGCCAACTATGACATGTCCTCCGTCCGCAACCCTAAGGTGGGCGAGATCCCGGTGTACAACCTGCTGTCCGTGCTGGAGGGCAAAATTCTCAACCAGGGCGGCGAGATGCGGGACGTGATCTCCGGTGAGGTCACCATCGCCCTGCCCGCCAGCCGGGAGAACCTGGTGTTCTCCGACCCGGGCAGCATCGTGGTCTGCGGCGACCAGCCAGACATGATCCGCCGTGCGCTGGAGATCGGCGTCAGCTGCATCATCGTCTGTCAGGCGGAGGTGGACCCGGAGCTGCTGGCCATGCAGACGGACACCTGCATCATCTCCACCGCCTATGACGCCTACCGGGCAGTGCGGCTCATCTACCATGCCATGCCCATCAGCAGCATCTGCAAGAACAAGGATCTGGTGTGCTTCCACCTGGACGACTATATCGACGACGTGCAGAACACCGTGCTGGAAAGCCGCTTCCGGGCCTATCCCATTCTGGATGAGGAGGAGCGGGTGGTGGGCACCCTGTCCCGCTACCATCTGCTGCGGCCCCGCCGCAAGCAGGTGATCCTGATGGACCACAACGAGAAGGCCCAGTCCGTACCGGGCCTGGACCAGGCGGAGATTCTGGAGATCATCGACCACCACCGGCTGGCGGACATCCAGACCAAGAATCCCATCACTGTCCGGAACGAGCCCGTGGGCAGCACCACCACCATCGTGGCGGGGATGTATCAGGACAAGGGCCTGATGCCCACCGCCAAGATGGCGGGATTGATGGCCGCGGCCATCGTCTCTGATACGGTCATGTTCAAGTCTCCCACCTGCACCCAGCGGGACATCGACGTGGCCAACCGCATGGCCCGGATCGCCAACATCTCCCTCCAGGCGCTGGGACAGGTGATCTTCTCCGCCTCCGGCGGCGGTGCGAAGTCTGCAGAGGAGATCTTCCGCACAGACTACAAGGAGTTCCACATCGCAGGCCACAACCTGGCGGTGAGCCAGGTCACCTGCATGGACTCCGACCAGCTGCTCCAGCGCAAGGGAGAGTTTTTGCAGCTCATGAGCTCCCTGCAGAAGAAGCAGGGCTTCGACATGGTAATCCTGATGATTACCGATGTACTGCTGGAGGGCACCCAGCTGCTGTTCGTGGGCGACAGGGACAGCATCCGCCAGGCCTTCAATGTGGAGGATGCGGAGGACGTGGTGTTCCTGCCCAAGGTCATGTCCCGGAAAAAGCAGGTCATTCCCATGCTCTCCGCCCTGTGGGGCTGAGGAGCGCGTGGCCCCGCCGCCCGGCGCTTTCTGCTGAGGAAGCTGCCGGGCGGCTCTGTTTTTTGGGAAATCTCCTGCCTCTGAAACATTTTCCAGAGATTTTGTATAAATTCACCATTGACTTTGCCTGTTTAAAGCAGTATGGTGTAAAAGTACAAAGGCCGGTCGGCAGAAGGGAGCTCTTCCATGGTTTTGTTTGCAGCAGCGTTCCGCACTGTGGCGGGGTTCTCTCGATTTTATGGCTGCCAGGTCCGCTATGCGGGCCGATATTGTCATAGGCAGAGCAGCCAGTGAAGGTCCGGCGGCCGGTGGATCTCACCCCGTATGGAAGGCGGCTCTGCTCTTCGGACAGAGCCGCTTTTTGTAATTTCCCCGCGATCAATCTTGAAAAGGAGATCTCTGCGATGAAAAAGAAGTTTCTTGCCCTTGCGCTGACCGCCGTCATGGCTCTGAGCCTGGCTGCCTGCGGCGGCGACACCCAGTCCACAGATACCGATGCCGATACCAGCGGCGACGAGTCCGCCTCCGGCAGCCAGACCTACACCGTGGGTATTATCCAGCAGGTCCAGCACGAGGCCCTGGACGCCGCCACCCAGGGCTTTCAGGACGCCCTGACGGAACTGCTGGGCGACAGTGTCACCATCGACCCCCAGAACGCCTCCGGCGATACCGCCAACTGCACCACCATTGCCAACAACTTTGTCTCCCAGGGCGTGGACCTGATCATGGCCAACGGCACCACCGCTCTCCAGGCCGCTGCCACCGGCACCAGCACCATTCCCATTCTGGGCACCTCCATCACCGAGTACGGCGTGGCTCTGGGCATTGACGGCTTTACCGGCACCACTGGCTACAACGTCTCCGGCACCTCCGATCTGGCGCCCCTGGACCAGCAGGCTGAGATGCTGCACACCTGGTTCCCCGACGCCCAGACTGTGGGCCTGCTGTACTGCTCCGCCGAGCCCAACAGCCAGTATCAGGTGGACACCGTCCAAGGCTACCTGGAGGATCTGGGCTATACCTGCACCCAATACTCCTTCTCCGACTCCAACGACCTGTCCGCTGTGGCCTCCTCAGCCTGCACGGCCAGCGATGTCCTGTACGTTCCCACCGACAACACCGCTGCCAACAACGCCGAACTGATCGGCAACATCTCCCTGGACACCGGCACTCCCATCATCGCCGGTGAGGAGGGCATCTGCAAGGGCTGCGGCGTGGCCACGCTGACCATCAGCTACTATGACATCGGCTACAAAACCGGTGAGATGGCCTATGATATCCTGGTGAACGGCGCCGATCCCGCCACCATGCCCATCGAGTACGCCCCCCAGTTCACCCCCAAGTACAACCCCACCATGTGCGAGGCTCTGGGCCTGACCCCGCCCGACGGCTATGAGGCCATCGCCGAATAAGGACGAATGGACGGAGAACCGATAAAGAGCCGGCGGATGTTTTCAAATTCTTGTCTGCAAAACTTCCGCCTTCACCGGCGGGGAGCCCTCTCCGGGGCTCTCCGCCGCCCGGTCTCCGTCCTATGGGCGGCGTCTGCGGTATGCCACCCTTCCGCCCCGTCATCCAAATCTTATCAACACACTTTCAGCGGAAAAGGGGCTTCCCCTTTCCGCTGAACTTTGCTAGAATAGAGCAGCAAATTGCCTCCGGAAACAGCCGGGGGATTTTGGAGGGATTTCACTTGAACATCATGCATCTGGTCAACGCCCTGCCGGGTGTGGCCGCCCAGGGACTGATCTGGGGCATCATGGCCATCGGCGTCTACATCACGTTCCGGATCCTGGACGTGGCCGACCTGACGGTGGACGGCACCATGGCTACCGGCGGCGCCGCCTTCATCATGCTGACCATGGCGGGGGCGCCGGTGCCGCTGGCGATGCTGGGGGCGTTTCTGGCGGGTGTGCTGGCGGGACTGGTCACCGGCCTGTTCCACACCGCCTGCGGCATTCCGGCAATCCTCGCCGGTATCCTCACCCAGCTGGCCCTGTACTCCGTCAACCTGCGGATCATGGGACAGGCCAACCGGCCCGTCAGCTCCCGACAGTATGACCTGCTGGTGGACCAGCAGAGCGTCCGCTCCCTGAGCCTGGACAACCCCATCCTGGTGGTAGCCATTTTTGTGGCGGCGGTCATTGCCCTGCTGTACTGGTTCTTCGGCACGGAGCTGGGTGCCTCCCTGCGGGCTACTGGTTCCAACCCCAATATGTCCCGGGCCCAGGGCATCAACACCAACTTCACCAAGGTGCTGGGCCTGATGCTGTCCAACGGACTGGTGGCCCTGTCCTCCGCCCTGCTGGCCCAGTACCAGGGTTTCGCGGACGTGAACATGGGCCGGGGCGCCATCGTCATCGGCCTTGCCGCCGTCATCATCGGCGAGGTGATCTTCGGCAAAGTGTTCCGCAACTTTGCGCTGAAGATGCTGGCTGTGGCCATCGGCGCCATTTTGTACTACCTGGTGTACCAGGTGGTCATCTGGCTGGGCCTGAACACCGATGACATGAAGCTCATCACCGCCCTGATCGTGGCGGCCTTTCTGGCCATCCCCTACTGGAAGGGGAAATACGCCCACGTCAAGGTGCCCGCCGGGAGCGCCAATGCCGGAGCAAAAACAGGAGGGGATCAGGATGCTTGAGATCAAGGAGATCTGGAAGACGTTCAACGCCGGGACGGTCAATGAAAAGCAGGCCCTCCGGGGCGTCAGCCTGACGCTGAAGGACGGTGACTTCTGCACGGTCATCGGCGGCAATGGCGCCGGCAAGTCCACCATGCTCAATGCGGTGGCCGGCACCTTTTCTGTGGACAGCGGCGCCATCGTCATCGACGGGGTGGACGTGACCCGCCTGCCGGAGCACAAGCGGGCCAAATTCATCGGTCGGGTGTTTCAGGACCCTATGATGGGCACCGCCCCCACCATGCAGATCGAGGAAAATCTGGCGCTGGCGGCCCGCCGGGGCCAGCCCCGCGGCCTGGGCTGGGGCATCACCAAGACGGAGCGGGCGGACTACCGGGAGCTGCTGCGGGACCTGGGGCTGGGTCTGGAGGACCGTCTGACCAGCAAGGTGGGGCTCCTCTCCGGCGGCCAGCGCCAGGCGCTGACGCTTCTGATGGCCTCTTTGAAGCGGCCCAAGCTTTTGCTGCTGGACGAGCACACTGCCGCCCTGGACCCCAAGACCGCCGCCAAGGTTCTGGCTCTCTCCGACCGGATCGTGGAGGAAAACGGCCTCACCACCATGATGGTCACTCACAACATGAAGGACGCCATCGTCCACGGCAACCGGCTCATCATGATGTACGACGGCCGTATTGTCATCGACGTGTCCGGCGAGGAGAAGAAGAAGCTCACCGTTCCCGACCTGCTGGCCCTGTTCAGCAAAGTCAGCGGCTCTGACGAAGCCGACGACAAGCTGCTGCTTTCCTGAGCCGCGGAAAACCCGATTCAAACTGCATGTTACTCCCCGGCAGGGCCATCCTGCCGGGGTAGTTCTTGCCCCGGATTTTATCTCTTTAAAGCAGCAAAAAAGATTTGTGCAAAATCACGGTTGACATTTCCGCCGCCGCTTCGTATAATGCAAAGCAATCAAGCAAAACCGATGAGCAAGAGGAGTACCTGGTCAGGTCACCTTTCAGAGAGCCGTGGATGGTGGGATCACGGCAGAGAACTTTCCAGCGAATGGACTTGCGAGGGCAGCGCAAACGGCAAAATGCTCAGTAGCGTCTGACGGGGCCCGCACCCGTTATCCGGGCGGCGCGTATGAATGTACGTGGAACGAGCGGGCGCTTTGCGTCAACTTGGGTGGTACCGCAGGATGGTTTCAAGTCTTGTCCCAAATATGGGGCAGGGCTTTTTTTGATTCCCCTGATCGGTCCGGGAAAGGAGTATGGAGATATGAAACACAATACCAGACGATGGCGCGGCCTGTGCTGCAATATCAATTCCCTGAACGGACCCCTTTCAAATATTCTGTATCAAAGATTGGAGAATCTATTATGATGAATCTGCTGAAGAAGCTGGCCGCCTGCGGCCTGTCCCTGACCATGATCCTGTCCCTGGCCGCCTGCGGCGGCACCGATGACACCTCCTCCGGCGAAAGCGGCGGTGAGCCCGTCAAGTATCTGATCGGCATCAGCCAGTACGGCCAGCACGGCTCCCTGGACAACTGCCGGGAGGGTTTCCTCCAGGGCCTGGAGCAGGCCGGTCTGGTGGAGGGCACGGACTTTGAGGTGGACTACCAGAACGCCAACTTCGACGACAACCAGGCTACCCAAATCGGCCAGATGTTTTCCGCCGAGGACGCGGACCTGATGGTGGGCATCGCCACCAACTCCGCCATCGCCTGCTTCAATGCCGCGGAGGACAAGGACATCCCCGTGATCTTCACCGCCATCACCGACCCGGTGGGCGCCCACCTGGACGCGGGCAACATCACCGGCACTTCCGATGCCCTGCCGGTGGAGGGCCAGCTCCAGCTGATCCGGGCCCTGCAGCCGGATGCCGACACCATCGGCATCGTCTACACCACCAGCGAGGCCAACTCCGTCTACTCCATCAGCGTCTATGAGGAGCTGGCAACGGACTACGGCTTCACCATTGACGCGGTGGGCGTCACCTCCCAGGCAGAGGTCACCCAGGCGGTGGATACCTTGCTGTCCCATGGGGTGGACTGCCTGTCCAACCTGACGGACAACAATGTGGTGGGCGTGCTGGGCGCCATTCTGGAGAAGACGGACGAGGCGGGTATCCCTGTCTACGGTTCCGAGGTGGAGCAGGTAAAGCTGGGCTGCGTGGGCGGCGCGGGCCTGGACTACATCCAGCTGGGCATCCAGACCGGCCTGATGGCCGCCAAAGTCCTCACCGGCGAGGCCGCCTGTGAAGACCTGCCCTACGAGACCATCGAAAACTATGGCCTGTATATCAACTCCGACGCGGCGGCCGAGCTGGGCATCACCATTCCCGACGACATCGCCCAGGAGGCCCAGGAGTGCGCGGAATAACATCTGTAACATCCATTACCAAGGAGAACTCTTCATGAAGCTTGTCACCTATCGTCTCAGCGGCGCCGAGCATGTGGGCGCCCTCACCGCCGATGGAAAGGACGTGCTGCCCCTCCCCGCCGCCGATATGAACACCTTGATCGAAACCATGACCCTTGCCGACCTTCGCTCTGCCGCCGCGGCGGCAGAGCGGGGCGGTGCGGTCCCGCTGTCAGATGTGGAGCTGCTGGCTCCCATCCCCCGCCCCCGGCAGGATGTGGTCTGCCTGGGCATGAACTACCGGGACCACGCGGAGGAATCCGCCCGGTACAGCGCCGATGCCTTCACCAAGAACAGTACAGCGGCGGTCTACTTCTCCAAGCGGGTCAGCGAGGCCGGGAAGCCCGACGGCGTCATCCCCCGTCACGCGGGCCTTACGGACCGGCTGGACTATGAGGCGGAGCTGGCGGTGGTGCTGGGCAAAGCCGCCCGGGACGTGAAAGCCGTCGATGCGGCAGACTGCATCTTCGGCTACACCGTCCTCAACGACGTATCCGCCCGGGACCTGCAGACGGGCCATAAGCAGTGGTATTTCGGCAAGAGTCTGGACGGCTTCACGCCCATGGGCCCCGTACTGGTCACCGCCGACGAGATCGCCTATCCCCCGGCGCTGGAGATCACCAGCCGGGTCAACGGCGAGCTGCGGCAGAAGTCCAATACCGCTCTGCTGATTACCTCCATCGGGCAGATCCTGGAGGAGCTGACCGGGGGAATGACGCTGCTGCCGGGCACCATCATCGCCACCGGCACCCCGGCGGGAGTGGGCATGGGCTTCGATCCGCCCAGATTCCTCCAGTCCGGCGACACGGTGGAATGCGCCATCGAGGGCATCGGCACCCTCTGCAGCACCGTGATCTGATCTTTTCACAAGGAGGCTTCTCATCTCATGGATGTGATGGAACTGCTGACCAGCACTCTGATCCAGGGGCTGATCTACGCCCTGATCTCCTACGGCGTGTATATCACCTATTCCATTCTGGACTTTCCGGATCTGGGGGTGGATGGCACGTTTCCCCTGGGGGCCGCTGTCACGGCGGTGCTGATGACCAAGGGCGTCGATCCCTGGCTGACCCTGCCCGCCTCCCTGATAGTGGGCGGTCTGGCGGGACTTTTCACCGGTCTGGTCCACGTGAAGCTGAAGGTGCGGAACCTGCTGGCGGGCATCATCACCATGACCGCCCTGTTCTCTGTGAACCTGCAGATCGCCGGGTCCAACCTGACCATCGACCGGGGTACGGACACCATTTTCACCTCTGCCCCGGTGATGGCCCTGTTTGGGGATCTCTCCCTCTCCGGGCGGAAGCTGATTGTGTCCCTGGCGCTGGTCATCGTCATCAAGCTGCTGCTGGACGCCTATTTCCACACGAAGTCCGGCCTGCTGCTGCGGGCTGTGGGCGACAACGCCACCCTGGTGACCACCTTGGCCAAGGACCGAGGCACAGTAAAGATCCTGGGGCTGGTGATCTCCAACGCCCTGGTGGCCTTCGGCGGCTGCATCGTCTGCCACGAAACCCGCAGCTTCTCCGCCACCATGGGTACCGGCCAGCTGGTGTACGGCCTGGCGGCGGTGATTATCGGTGTGTCCATCATACACTTCTACACCGGCACCCGGCTGGCCCGGGGACTGCGGAAGTCCGGGCCCCTCCGCTTCCTGGGTTCCCCCCAGGGCACCACGGCGGTAGTGCTGGGCAGTGTGCTCTACAAGCTGTGCATCCAGGTAGCCATGAGCCTGGGACTGCCCACCAATATGATGAAGCTGATTACGGCTGCACTGTTCCTGCTGGTGCTGGTGCTGTCCGGCCGGAAGGGGGAGGCGATCATCCATGCTTGAAGTACGGGACATCACGAAGATCTACAACCCCGGCACCCTGACGGAGCAGCGGCTGTTCGAGCACTTCTCCCTGACAGTGGAGGAGGGCCAGTTCGTGGCCATCGTGGGCAGCAATGGCAGCGGCAAGACCTCCCTGCTGAACATCATCTGCGGCTCTATCCCCATCGAGGGCGGTGACGTGTTGGTGGGCAGCCGGAGCATCTCCAAGCTGAAGGACTACCAGCGGTACGCCACCATGGGCCGGGTCTACCAGGACCCCGCCGCCGGCACCTGCCCCAACCTCACCATGCTGGAAAATCTGTCCCTGGCGGATAACAAGGGCGGGTCCTACGGCCTGGGCCGGGGCGTCAATAAAAAGCGTATCGACTTCTATCGCCAGCAGCTGGCCTCCCTGGGCCTGGGACTGGAGGATAAGCTGGATGTGCGGATGGGGGCTCTCTCCGGCGGCCAGCGGCAGGCGGTGGCGCTGCTGATGGCCACCATGACGCCCCTGAAATTCCTGATTCTGGACGAGCACACGGCGGCCCTGGACCCCAAGACCGCTGAGGTCATCATGGCCCTGACGGACAGAGTCATCCGTGAAAAGCATTTGACGGCCATGATGGTCACCCATAACCTCCGCTACGCGGTGGAGTATGGAGACCGGATCCTGATGATGAACCGGGGCCGGGTGGTGCTGGACCGGGCCGGAGCGGAAAAGCGGGCCACCTCTATGGACGATATCCTGACCATGTTCAATCAGATCTCTCTGGAGACCGGGAATTGAGGGAAAAGAAAGCGGGCATCCTTTGGATGCCCGCCTTTTTACTCCTTTTCCAGCTCATAGCCCATGGCCGTCAGCTCCCGTCGGATCTGCTCCACATGGGCGGCGTCCCGGGTCTCCAGCACCATGGAGACCATGCAGGCTCCCACGTCGGAATGCTGATCCTCCCGGGCATGGTTGATGCTGAGGATGTTGGCGCCGCTGTCCGCCACCACCTTCAAAAGCTGCAGCAGGCTGCCGGGCTTATCCGCCACCTTCGTGCTGATCTCTGCGATCCGCCCGGCCTTGGACAGGCCCTTGGTGATGATCCGGGACAGCGTGGTCACGTCCACATTGCCGCCGGAGACCACGCACACGGTTTTCTTCTCCGACGTGTCCACCTTGCCAAACATCACCGCCGCCACCGGCACGGCGCCGGCGCCCTCCGCCACGGTCTTCTGCCCCTCCATCAGCGCCAGGATGGCGGAGGCGATCTCGTCCTCGCTGACAGTGACCACCTCATCCACATACTGCTGGCACAGGGCAAAGGTCAGATCACCTGGCTTCTTCACCGCGATGCCGTCCGCAATGGTGGACACGCTCCGCAGCTCCGTGGGGCCCCCGGCGTGGCGGGACAGGTACATGGACGCCGCGCCCGCCGCCTGGACGCCCACGATCCGGCAGTCCGGCTTCAGCTGCTTCACCGCAAAGGCGATGCCGCCGATGAGGCCGCCGCCCCCGATGGGCACCACGATCTGCTCCACGTCCGGCAGCTGCTCCAGGATCTCCAGGCCGATGGTGCCCTGGCCGGCGATCACCAGCGGGTCGTTGAAAGGGTGGGCGAAGGTGTAGCCCTGCTCCTTCGTCAGCCGCTCCGCCTCCGCCGCCGCGTCGTCATAGACGCCGGGCACCAGCACCACCTCTGCGCCGTAGCCACGGGTGGCCTCCACCTTGCTGATGGGCGCCCCGGCGGGCATGCAGATCACCGCCTTGATCCCCAGCCGGGATGCGGACAGGGCAATGCCCTGGGCGTGGTTCCCCGCAGAGCAGGCGATGACGCCCCGGGCCGCCTCCTCCGGCGTCAGGCTGCGGATCTTGTTGTAGGCGCCCCGGAGCTTGAAGGCCCCGGTCAGCTGCAGGTTTTCCGCCTTGATGTACACGTTCTCCCCAAATTTCGGGGCCCTGTCCAGCGGTGTCCGCCGGGCGATGCCCCGCAGGGCCTCCTGGGCCTCCCGGACCATATCCAAAGTCAGCATGGACTCCCCTCCCACGTCTTTCTTATGCTTCATTATATCGGCGTGCCCGGCAGAATACAATGCACAACTCCTCCAATGTTTTTCATTCAATGACATCGTTTTTACAGTTTGTCTTTATACAAAGGATATCCATATTCTCTCCGCGGGCAGCAAGGCGTTCCTCCGCCTGCTGCGGCACGGAAAGTTTTCAATTCATCTCTATACAAATCTTCCGAAAATTGCTATAATGAATCAAATTTTGTCGAAGGAGGAGTGTCCGTGAAACCGCACCGGAAAGCGGCCCCCGCGGAGGCCGCGGCCGCTGGCCGCCAGGAGATGCCCCGCTGTGCCCCCAAGGCGGACAGCGGCCTCTCCTCCGCCCAGGCTCAGGCCCTGGCGGAGGCCGGCTGGGACAACCGCCCGGTGGAGTCTCCCACCAAAAGCGATAAGCAGATCATCCGGGAGAATATCTTCACCTACTTCAACCTGATTTTCGTGGTTCTGGCGGTGTGCCTGCTGCTGGTAGGGGACTGGAAGGACATGACCTTCCTCCTCATCGTGGCAGCCAATGCCGTCATCGGCATCGTCCAGCAGCTGCGCTCCAAACGCACCATTGAGAAGCTGTCCCTCCTCTCCGCCGCGAAGGTGCGGATCATTCGGGACGGAAAGGTCCGGGAGCTGCCGGTGGACCAGCTGGTGCGGGAGGACGTAGTAGAGCTCACCGCCGGCTGCCAGATCCCTGCGGACGGACCGGTCCTCACCGGGCAGGTGCAGGTGAACGAGGCCCTCATCACCGGCGAGGCGGACGCCGTCACCAAGGAGCCTGGGGACCAGCTGCTGTCCGGCAGCTTCGTCATCTCCGGCAAGTGCCGGGCCCGGATGGACCAGGTGGGAGCAGACTCCTACGCCTCCAAGCTGACGCTGGCGGCCAAGAAAGATGACGGCCCCGGCAAAAGCGAGATGATGCGCTCCCTGGACAGCCTGATCCGCTTCATCGGCATCGTGTTGATTCCCATCGGCGCAGCGTTGTTCTACAACCAGTTCATCAATCAGGATCTGGGCCTGCAGCAGTCCGTGGTCAGCACGGTGGCGGCCCTGATCGGCATGATCCCGGAGGGGCTGTTCCTGCTGACTTCCGTGGCCCTGGCGGTCAGCGTGGTGCGGCTGGCCCAGAATCGGACGCTGATCCACGAGATGAACGCCATCGAGACCCTGGCCCGGGTGGACGTGCTGTGCGTGGACAAGACCGGCACCGTCACCAGTCCTCAAATGCAGGTGCGGGAGGTGGTGCCCCTGGACCCGGAGTCCTGTTCCGAGACGGACATCACCGACATTCTGGGTGCCTTTTACCGGGTGCTGGATCCGGATAACGACACGGCGAAGGCCATCGCGGACAAGTTTCCCCGGGGGCCCGGCTGGCCGGACCGGGGAGCCGTGCCCTTCACCTCCGCCACCAAGTGGAGCGCCGTGAATTTCCTGGACCGGGGGGCTTATGTGGTGGGCGCACCGGAGTATATCCTGGGGCAGGACTTCGCCGCCCTGGAAAAGCGTACTGCCCCCTACGCCGCCCAGGGCTGCCGGGTACTGCTGCTGGCCCAGTGCGACGGGGCGGAGATCGGGCGCCTCCACGGCGTGGTGATCCCCCTGGCCCTGCTGGTGCTGGAGAATCCCATCCGCCCCAACGCTCCCAAAGTCTTCGATTACTTCCACACCCAGGGCGTGGATGTGAAGGTCATCTCCGGCGACAACCCGGTGACCGTCTCCGCTGTGGCGGCCCAGGCAGGCATCCGGAACGCAGAGCAGTGGGTGGACGCCCGGGAGCTCCAGACGGATCAAGACATCGCCGCGGCCGTGCGGGAGTACACTGTGTTTGGCCGAGTGGTCCCCAACCAGAAGCGGAAGATCGTCCGGGCCCTCCAGAGCCAGGGCCACACGGTGGCCATGACCGGCGACGGTGTGAATGACGTGCTGGCATTGAAGGACGCCGACTGCGGCGTGGCCATGGCCTCCGGCGCGGATGCCGCCTGCCAGGTGGCCCAGCTGGTGCTGCTGGACAGTGACTTTGCCGCCATGCCCAAGGTGGTGGCGGAGGGCCGCCGGGTCATCAACAATATCCAGCGGGCCTCGGCATTGTACCTGGTGAAGAACATTCTGTCCTTCTTTCTGGCCCTCATCACCCTGTTCGCCGCCTTCCCCTATCCCTTTGTTCCCATCCAGCTGACGCTGATCTCCGCCCTGACCATCGGCGTGCCCTCCTTCTTCCTGGCGCTGGAGCCCAACCACGACCTGGTGAAGGGCAAGTTCCTCCACAATGTGCTGCGGCGGGCTTTTCCCGGCGGTCTCACAGCCATCTTCGTCATCCTCTTTGCGGAGCTGTTCGTCTACACCTTCGACCTGACGCTGGCAGAGCTCTCCACCATCTGCGTGATCCTGATGGCGGTAAACGGTCTCATGGTGATCTACTACGCTGCCCGACCCCTGGATGCCAAGCGGCTGGTGCTGCTGGTGGCCATGAGTGCGGCCATGTTCGTGGCGGTGGTGTTCTATGGGGCGTTCTTCTCTCTCTCCTCCCTGTCCTTTGCAGCCTGGCTGGTGCTGATCGTGCTGGTGCTGCTGGTGGTGCCCATCCAGATGGGCCTGGAGTGGTGCTTTGACCGCTGCACCACGGCCCTGGACCGCCGCCGGGAGCGGCTGGCAAAGCGCCGCCGCGCTCCCCGCAGACCCCGGCCGGCGCACCGCTCCCGGCGCCGTCGGTGATCTTTCCCACGCCAAATAGAGCGGACCGTGGAAAACCACGGTCCGCTTTCTTCATTGGGTCAGCAGGCGGAGCATCTCCTCCGCCGGGTCCACCAGCGGCAGCCCTGTCCGGGCCGCCAGGGCCTCCTTAAAATAGGGGAAGTGCGTGCAGCCCAGCACCAGCGCCTCCATCCCGCCGTCGGCAAACCACGCTGCCAGCGCCGCCAGACGGTGGCGTTCCACCAGCTCCTCCGGCGGCATCCCCGCCTCCACGGCCAGCACCACCGGCAGCGCACAGGCCCCCAGCAGATCCAGGGCGGGATTGGCCTCCAGCAATACTTTCTCGATGCCGGAGAGTCCCTGGGCGTTGGCGGCGATGACCCCCAGCGCCCGGTAGCGGAGCGCCAGCCGCCGGTACACGTCCAGCGGCGTCACGATCCGCATCCCCGTCTCCTCCGCAAGCCCCGGGAAATCCACTGCCGCAGACAGGGAGTTGCAGTAGACGAAAGCCCGCCGACAGCCCTGGGCCATGGCGCCCCTCAGCACCGCCAGGGCCTGGCGGCGCTTGTCCGCTGCCGGGGCGTGCTGAAAGGCAGTCTGCTCCCTGGGTCCCCGGGAGAGGGGAAACGGCACGCCCGGCAGCCCCCGTTCCTCCAGATATGCCACGCCCATCCGGGTGTCCACCGGTGTGCCGGCCAATACAGCAATAGGTCCGTTCATGGCGATCCTCCTCTCCTCATCCCAGCTTCCGCGGAAAGTTGCCGAATACCCGGACGCCCTCCTGCACAGTCAAAAACGCGTGGGGGTCCACAGAGTGCACCATGTGGAGCAGCTCCTCGATCTCATATTTGGAGAGGCACACGCACAACACACGGACATCGTCCTTGGTGTAGGCGCCCACGCCGTCCCAGTAGGTCACGCTCCGCCCTAGCTGTTTGATAATGAAGTCCGCCAGGACGCTCTCGTCCTCCCGCGTGAAAATCAGGGCTTGAACGGTGACATTCTGCTGGTGCATCCTGTCCAGGATCATGGAGTTTGCGAAGTTGTAAATCACGGAGTAAATGGCGACCTCCGGGTCAAACAGGATCAGGATGGCCGTATAAAGCAGGGCATTGAAGCCCAGCGCAAATTTACCCACCGTAAAAGCACTGTCCCGCTTGCTCATGATGAGTCCCAGCACGTCCAGTCCGCCGCCGCTGCCGCCGCAGGTGAGGACGATTCCGCTGCCGATCCCGGTGAGGATGCCGCCCAGCAGGCAGGCCGTCAGATAATCGTCCACAATGGGCTGCGTGGGAATGGGAATGATGCTGTAAAAAACAGAGTAGGATACCGTACAGATGATGGTCCGCACCGCCAGTCCCCTGCCCAGGTTCCGATACCCGATCATGAGCAGCGGGATGTTCAGCAGAAAATAGAGGACGCCTGCGATGTCGTAGGCCCCGAAGCTCACGCCCAGGAAGTCCTGCAGCAGCGTTCGCACCAGTTGGCAGAAGCCCAGCAGGCCGCCGGTGTACAGGCTCAGGGGGACAATGAAGAGATTCAGCGCCGCGGCCGCGATCAGCTCGCCCAGCACGGCGAGCACCAGCCGCAGGATTCGGTTGTGCAGGGTAGTGTACAGCATGGGTAAAACCTCCCTTGGGAGTGCAGCTCCCTTCTGCGGATATCCATGGTCCCTCTTTGATACCGATTATACGGTGTATCCCGCAAAACCTCAAGAGGGAAAATTACAGGGCGTACCGCAGGCAGCGGTACAGCCGCTGTTTAGCCCGCTTCACCGTGCGGGAGACGGTGGAGCGGTTCACCCCCAGCTTTTGAGCAATCTGGGACATTTTCAGTCCCCGGTCGTAATAGAGGAACACCATCTCCCGCTGCCGGGGCGTCAGCTCCTGCTCCCGGGCCCGGCGCAGGCCGCGCCGCAGCCGCTCCAGCTGCTCACTGTTATCCTCCGCATGGTCCCGCAGCCAGACGGTCATGTCCCCGATCCACTCGCTGCTGCGGGCGTCAAAGCGTGTATCTCTCATGTCTGTGATAGCTCCTGTCGTAATAATGGGCCGTCAGCGCCGCCAGCTCCCGGGTCTCCTGCAGCAGCGGCGTCAGCTCTGTGATCCGCCGCCGCAGAAGGCGGCGGTCCTCCTCGTCCTTCAGCTCCCGCGCCGCCTGCCGCAGCTCGCCGATCCGCCGCCGCAGGGCGGCCGCGCTCTCCGCGTAGAGGGCGGACATCTCCAGCAGCGTCATGGCGCCGCCTCCCTTCCCCGCACCTGGCGGAAGGGAGCCAGCTCCGCCCGGGCGAACACCGGGAGGCAGGCCCCACATACGCTGCTGCCGTTGCAGTACCAGTAGTCCTCTCCCTCTGTGATCTCCAGCCCGCAGAGCGAGCAGCGCAGCGTCCGCCGTCGGCGGGTATGTTCCTTTGTTTCCAAATGCGATGCTCCTTTCCTGTATACAGATCCCGGCAAGTCTCATGTGCCCCGCCGGCAAAATGAAAAAAACGGGTGGAAAAGCAAAAATTTTCTGTTGACAAACAGGCGCTTATCTGGTAAGATAAATTCTGCTGTTGGAACTGCTGGTGTAGCTCAGCTGGTAGAGCAGCTGATTTGTAATCAGCAGGTCGGGGGTTCGAATCCGTCCACCAGCTCCAGTTTTAATATGGGGGAATTCCAGAGCGGTCAAATGGGGCAGACTGTAAATCTGTTGCCTTCGGCTTCGGTGGTTCGAATCCACCTTCCCCCACCAAAAAGGTGCCTGCAATCGCGGGCGCTTTTTTCATTTTGATAAACAAGATACTTGTAAATTTTTATTTATTTTACAAGTATCTTGTTTACAGCTATACAGTAGCACAAGTTTTTTTGAAAGTCAAGTATAATTTTACAAGTTTCTTGTAAAATTGGATTGACAGCTTCCTTGAAATCCGATAGGATACTGTCAAGAACATCGGAAAGGATGGGATCCATGGCATTTGGAGACCGGATCAAAGCCCGTCGGGAGGAGCTGGCTCTCTCCCGCCCCCAGCTGGCGGATCGGCTGGGCGTCACACCGTCCACTGTCAGCAACTACGAGACCGGTGTCAGCTTCCCTAAGGAGGAGATGATGCTCCGGCTGTTCGACTGTCTGGAGACGGACCCCAACACCTTGTTTCAGGACAGCTTTCGCCGCGGCGCGGACGTCCTGACTGAGCGGGAGCGGCAGCTGCTGGAGCAGTATCGCTCCCTCTCTCCCCTGGGGCGGGAGAGCGTCCAGACGATGGTGGAGGCGCTGCGGGCCTGTCAGCAGGAATCCGCAGCCCCGGAGCAGGAGCCCCGGGTCATTCCCCTGTACCGGACCCCTGCGGCGGCCGGTTATGCGGCGCCAGTGTTCGGCGAGGATTTCGACTACCTCCAGGTCACAGACGGCGTGCCTCAGGCCGCAGAGTTTGCTGTGCGTATCCAGGGGGACTCCATGGTCCCCTACATCCCGGACGGCTCCGTGGTCTATGTGAATCGCGATCCCCTGAAGGCCGGGGACGTGGGGATCTTCTGCGTGGACGGGGATATCTTCTGCAAGCAGTATTACAAGGATCCCGCCGGAACGGTGTATCTTTTCTCCCTAAACCGGGCGCGGGCCGATGCGGACGTGGTACTCACCGCCGGCAGCGGCCGGACGCTCGCCTGCTTCGGCCGGGTGATCCTCCACGCGCTGCCGCTGCCGGGGCGGACGTAACGGAGAGCCGGGCGCCGCCTATGCGGCGCCCGGCTCTCTTGTTCGGCAGTCTTCAAACGATGAACCCGCCGTCGGCGGCGAGGATTTGCCCCGTGAGGAAGGATGCCTTGTCGGAGGCCAGAAAGGCAACGGCGTGGGCCACGTCCTCCGGCGTCCCCAGCCGTCCCAGAGGCGTCTGCTCCGCCAGATCCCGCAGGGTCTCCTGTCCCAGAACCTGAACCATGTCGGTGTTGATGACGCCGGGAGCCACGCAGTTGACCCGGATGTGGGAGGGCGCCAGCTCCAGCGCCAGGGACCGGGTCAGCCCCACGAGAGCGGCTTTGGTGCAGGCATACGCCACCTCGCAGGAGGCTCCCCGCAGTCCCCAGATGGATGAGATGTTGACGATGCAGCCCGCCTTCTCATGGAGCATGTGGGGCAGTACTGCCTGGATGGTGTTCCGGGCGCCGCCCAGGTTCACGCCCAGATAGCGATTCCACTGGGCATCTGTGATATCCTGAAATTGGATCTGCCCCGCAATGCCGGCGTTGTTCACCAGCAGGCTCACGGGTCCCAGCTCCGCTTCCGCAGTGCGAACCATCGTCTCCACAGCCGCCCGGTCCGCCACATCCGCCTGAACTGCAATGGCATTTCCACCATGGTTCCGGATTTTTTCTGCCAGCGTCTCCGCCTCCTGCCGGTGCGTCAGGTAATTGATACAGACAGCATGTCCCGCCTCCGCCAGCTCTGCCGCAATCGCTCTCCCGATCCCCCGGGAAGCCCCAGTGACCAATGCCACACGATTCATAGTGATCCTCCTGTCATAGTGCTGTCAGCAGTATAACAAAAAAAACAGGATCGCGCAAGAAAAGTGTTGACAAAAGGTGCGTTTTCGTGTATCCTATATACGTTCCGTTTTGGACGATTAGCTCAGCTGGCTAGAGCACCTGCTTGACGTGCAGGGGGTCACAGGTTCGAGTCCTGTATCGTCCACCAGAACAAACCCTTGAGGCTGTAAGGCTTCAAGGGTTTTTTGCTGCCCTCAAAGCCTTTTGACCCTTTATCTGACCCTTTACAGGTTGAGAACCTTTGTAATGAAGCCCTCCATACGCTGGGAACTTGCGGTTCGCATGTCATCTGTGAAGTGACCATAGACGTCCAGGGTGAACGCTGCCGTGGCATGGCCGAGATTGCTTTGCACGGTTTTGATGTCATCTCCTGCCCGAATGCAGTTCACGGCGTAGGTGTGCCGCAAATCATGGATTCTGGCGGATGGGATTCCAATCTGATTGACCATGCGTTTGAAGCTGTCATAGAGAGCCCGGTAGGACACATAGCGGCCAAATTCGTTGGTGAACACCAATCCGGTGTCCTCCCATGCGGGACCAGCCATTAGCTTCTGCTCCGCCTGCCGGCTTTTCTGTGCTCGGAGCAGCTTCATCACATAAGGGGCCGGAGTCAAGGTGCGGCTCTTATTGTTCTTGGGTGGCGAAAAGTAATATTTGCCGCCTTTTTCCTGACCCTTGCGAAGCTGTTTGTCAATAAGGATGGTGCCTTTTTCAAAGTTGACACAGTCCCACATGAGCCCCAGAAGCTCGCCTTCCCGCATTCCTGTGAAGAGATCGACGGTAAGCGGAAGTTCATATTTGCTGCCTTTTAGGAGATTCAGAAGCTGAGCGGTCTGTTGATCGGTCAGCGGATGGATCTCCTTTTTGATAATCTTTGGCAGAACGCAGGCTGATGTGGGATTGTATCGGATATAGTTCAGCAGCACCGCTTGCTGGAGGGCCTTGTGAAGGACGCCGTGAATGTTCTTGATGGTCTTGCTGCTGAGAGCCGGTTGCCCGTCGTGTTCCTGAGACAGCTTGTTGTATAGATGCTGGATCGTATGAGCCTTTAGCGCTTCCAGAGGGATAGTCCCCAATTCAGGGCGTAAATAGAGCTTCGCCTGCCGCTCATATAGATAGGCTGTAGATGGTTTTACGCCGATCTGGTAGTCTTTCAGCCAAATATCCAGCCATTCATCAACTGTCATTTTACAGGGTTCCCGATAGGTCCCCGCATCCAATTCTGCTGTGATTTCCGTCAGCTTTTGCCGAACTTCCTTTTGCGTTTTGCCGTAAACGGATTTCTGAATTTGCTTTCCTGTCTTGGGATCTATACCAGTGGTGTAGCGGGCCTCCCAGCGTCCGTCTGAACGCTTGCGGATGGTGCCGCTGCCCTTGGCATGCTTCGTGTTGCTTTTCAAATCTACCTCGCTTTCCTCTGAAATTATAAAACGGCCAGTCAGTCCGTTGTTTAACTTTGCCTGTCGCTGTCAAGCCATGCCACGAATTCCTGCAATGGCAGCTTGCCCGCAACGCAGTCATCCCGCTTTCTGCGGGCCTCCTGGGACCACGCGTTAAATTCCTCCCGCGTCATAATTCCGTACCGGATACGGGCATTGTGAGCCTTGTAGGAACGCTTGTATTCCCGGATAGCAGGGTCCTCCATCTTCCGCTTCTCATAAAGCCGGAGGGAACCCATCTCCTTGCAGGTTTTTGTGGAGCCGTCAATGAGCCGGTCGCAGAACTCCGCCCGTGTGTTGCCCATGATACCAAAGTAGCGCCCACAGAATTTACAGGTGCGGAACCGCAAATTGTGGCGGATATACTCCGCAAGAATGAACTGCACGAAGTCTCTCGGCTCCTCCGTGTTGAGGGTCTCTGCCGAGAAATCCTGAAAGTCATTTCGCTGTTCTTCATTCAGAGGATCATCATAGGGAAAAAAGCCATTCGCGCCTTTCGTGGCGATGCCATAGGTGGCCTCGCCGTATTGCAATGGCAGATAGCTATTCCATTCGGGAAATTGTTTTTCTGCCAGTTTTGTGCGCTGGTTGAAATAGCGTGCGGTCATGTCCTCCGGCGCATCGGCTTCAAAGAAATTCTCCGCCAGGTACAGCAGCTTCGGCTGCACTTCCGCATAATACGCCATCTGCCGTTCGATCACATCTGCGCTCAGCTTTTTGCCCTGGTCAAAATACAGACGCTGGCGCTGAATGCTTGCCGCCAGCGGTGCAAAAACCGGGCTGCGCCGCAGCCAGAAGATAGCGATATCAAATAACTGGACGAAGTGCCGGTCCACATCATTCCCAGCCTTGATCTCCTTGAGATGCGCCTTGATCTGCTCCAGATGAACGGAAAACGCTCTTAGGTCTGCGTACAGGAAATCTGTCAGCGCCGTGCCAATGGAATATTCCTTGTGATACAGCGTCCGGATACTGCCCGGAGCATCCTTGAACTCCGTCCGGATCTCAAAGCATTCGGTTGCAGAATCCATATAACACGCTGCCCAAATTCGATTGTTTGGCGCAGGTATCTTCTTGAGCAGATACATACACGTTCCTCCGCAATAGACTGACCAATCAGAAATAATTTCAAATGGACTATTGACATTGGCGTAGTCTTTATTTATACTGTTCCCACGAAAGCGACTTAGTAAATCTTTTATATCACGCAAGGTCTATTATGTCAAGAACAATTTTGAGGAGGAACGCCATGAACCACAACTATGATGATCTGCCAGCAGTTCTGAATGCAAACCAACTGGCCACAGCGCTGGGCATTTCCCGTGCAGGAGCCTACCAGCTGCTCAACACTGGGACATTCCCCACGCTGCGGATCGGCAAACGGCTGCTGGTACCGAAGGACAAGCTCATTGACTGGATCGAGCAGAATACGGGAGGCGGGAATGGAAACTGAAAAAGAAACGACTGCCCCGAATCCATCTGTTGCACCAGATGGGGAGCAGCCGTCCGCGCTTGCACGCACAGATAGTATATCAATTTCCGAAGAAAAGTACAAGCAGTTTGGGAAAATCAAGGTCCTGTCCATGCCGGAACTGATGGAAACTTTCTTTCCTGTCAGGCCAGCTGTTATAGAGGGCCTTCTGCCGGCGGGGACGTACCTCCTCGCCGGCGCTCCCAAAATCGGTAAATCCTTTTTCGTCTTGCAGATGGCCTATCAGGTGAGCATGGGGGAGCCTTTCCTGGGCTTCTCTTCCCGGCCAGGTACCGTCCTGTATTTGGCTCTGGAGGACACCTATGAGCGGCTGCAAAAACGCCTTTCCCAGATGACGGAACGGGACAGTAGAAATCTTGTGCTGTCCGTTCTGGCGGATACACTGGATGAAAAACTACTGGAGCAGCTAGTTGACTTTCTGTTTGAATACCCTGAAACGGTTCTGGTCATCATCGACACCTTGCAGCGCATCCGGGGACGAACACCGGATAGCTGCAGCTACTCCGCAGATTATGACACGATGGCAAAGCTGAAGAGTTTTGCGGATACACGTGACATCACTCTGTTGGTAGTCCATCACACCCGCAAGGAGGGGGCTGAGGATGTGTTCAACACCGTCTCGGGCACTAACGGACTGATGGGAGCGGTAGATGGCACGTTGATTTTGCACAAAGACAAGCGCACCGGCTCAGACGCGGTTTTGGAAGTGGTGGGCCGCGATCAACCGCAGATGCGGCTGCACCTCCGCTTTGACCCTATGCACCTGAACTGGGAACTGGTCAAGGCAGATACGGAGCTTTATCAGGAGCCGCCGGAGCCGCTGTTGGAGTTGGTGGCACAGCTACTCACGGAAGAAAAGCCGACGTGGAAAGGGACTGCTACGGAGCTATCCCAGTGTCTGCAAAGGGTGGACAGCAGTCAGAGCTTCACCCCAAACTGGATCGTGCGGACGCTGAATGCGCGGCAGGAAATGCTGTTGCGGCAGTATGGCGTCCGCTACTTGTCCCGGCGCAGGAAAGATGGCAAATCCATCTTTCTGCAAAGGGACGGTGTACGGTAATGTACGGTATGTACGGTAAAATTGGGAGCGGGGCCGCTCCCCAAAATACCGTACATTATCGGACATACCGTACACCGGAGGGCTGAATGTCCTGCCGAACCGGCAGGGCATTTCGCACGCAAAAGGGAGTCCAGAGGGAACGGCTGGCACACGGACTTTGGTTCAAAGTCTAGTGTGTTATACCCGTCACGGCGGGGGACGGGAGCAAACGCGGGATGGCGGTGTCCATCCGCGTTTGTGACCGGGCCGAAAACGAAGCGAAGGCGGGTGTCGGTATCGACGCCTGCCGCAGCGCACGGTTTCAGAAGCCGTGATGGGGATTCTCCGCTCCCCCGTCTCCCAGACTACGATGAAGGAGACGTTTTATGGCATACGCTATTTTACGATTTGCAAAACACAAGGGCGGCGCGTCCAAGGCGCTGAGTGCCCACCACGAGCGGACAAAGGAGATCTACGCCAGCAACCCGGATATTGATCCCAGCCGCACCGCGCAAAATTTCCATCTGGTGACGCCACAATGGAGTTACGAGCAGGAGATCAAGCACCGCGTCCAGATGGCTGGCTGCCGGGTGCGGAAGGACAGCGTGAAGTTCGTGGACACGCTGGTAACGGTCAGCCCTGAGTTTGCACAAGCCCACGAAGCCGAAATGAAAGAATATTTCACTCGGGCGTTTGAGTTTCTGAAGGATCGCATTGGTGAGGACAATATCATCTCCGCTGTGGTGCACATGGATGAAAAGACGCCTCATCTGCACCTCTGCTTCGTCCCGCTAACCAGGGACGGCAGACTGTCTGCAAAAGAGATTCTTGGGAACAAGAAATCCATGATCCGCTGGCAGGATGACTTCTACGCCTACATGGCGGAGCGGTGGCCGGAGCTTGAACGCGGTTCGCCTGCCGTGGAGACTAAGCGCAGGCATCTGACACCCCAGTGGTACAAGACGGTAACGGCTATGGATGCTAAGCTGGAGCAGCTGGAAGAAGCTCTGAAAAGCATCAATGTTCTGAATGCTGGGAAGAAGCGGGAGGAAGCCGTTGCGCTGTTGGCCCAGTTCCTGCCGGATGTGGAGTCGTTCCGAGCAGAAACCCAGCGTTTGCTGGAGGCCGCAGAAGCCGCCCAGCACCAACAGCAACGCAGTGAGAAAGAGGTCGCTGATCTGCAAGCCGAACTGCGGGAGGAACGTAACTTCAGCTTTCAGCAGCGCGCCCACATATCCGCGTTGGAATCTCGCTGTCGCAAGGCCGAAAAGCTGCTGAAGCAGCTCCCGCCGGAGGTGGTGCGGGCGGTTGAAAGGAAAGGCAGATGAAGAGGTCTTCCGATGATTTGACTACACGTAATGATTCTATACGAATTTTTGCATAAAACGCTTTGATATAACTTGCATAGGTTCCCGTGGAGGGGTAACTCTTTGTTTCGGAGGTTCTGTGGGAGAATATTCTGTTCATGTGAGCTATTGCCACAAAATGCAAGTCATCTACGACCATAGCCCCCCGCCACTTTGGTATCTGCATAAAACTCAAAAACGGTAAGAGGGGGGAGGTGCGCAGCACCTCCCCCCTCTTACGCAAAGAGGAATTGGGAAAGAAAAATGACTCATTTGTTGTCCGCGGGTTTGTGCCGTTTTTCAAACCACGCCGCCCCGTAGTTGAACAGCAGTACACCCGCCAGCGTGATACCGCCGCCCACCAGTGTGGCGGTATTCGGCGTCTCGCCCAGGACCACAATGCCCAACAGGCTGGTGAAGAACAGCGTCAGCACCGTGTAGTTGCTGACCTGCGAGGTACGCTCCGCCTTAGAGAACGCCACAGACCACGACACATAGGCAATGGCACTGGGGAATACGCCCAGCAGGATCACATAGGCGTACTGTATGGCCGGGGCTGCCGCCAGTTCCCGAAAAGCCATGGGCGAGAAGATCGCCAGCATCAATGTTCCAGCAAAAATGCTGTAGGTAGATGCCTGCATGGCGGAATATTTCTTCGTCAGCTTCCGCTGCAGAATATTGTAGGTGCTCAGGGACAATGCCGCCAAAAACAGCCACATCAGACCGCCGCTCTGGGTCAGTCCACCGCTCATGGCCGTCAGCACTACCACACCGACCAACTCCACGACAACGGATGCCCACTGAAAGCCCTGCACCTTTTCCCGATACACCACGCCCGCAATCAGCGCGGTGACCACCGGAACGGTGGCGTTGACCACACTGGCGGTGGCTGCGGGAACGGAGGACAAGCCCTTATTGAACACAATCATATACAGGAAAAACCCGAAAAAACCGCTGACCAGAAACAGGGGCCAGTCCACCACCTTCGGAGGTTTCATCTTTGTCACGATGGCAATGACGATCAGCGCTGCCGACGCCACCAGATACCGCAGAAACCCAAGCGATGCCGCTGAAAAATACGACAGCGTCATGCGGGTAAACACAAACGCCAACGCCCAGCAAAACACCGTGGCCAGCGCGTAAGGCTGATACATCTGCTTTTTTATGGATACCGCTTCCTCTCTTGTTTTGTCCTTGCTTCTGTGATACGATTACATCACATTTTTGAACAAACAGAAGATGCAATTTTGGCCAATTTTTATTGGGTCAATTTTGAGAGGTTCCTATGCTATATATCCCACTGGATCGAACCGCCAAACGCACATACACCAAGCAGATCTACTATGCCATCCGCCAGAAAATCCTGTCCGGCGACCTGGCCTCCGACGAGGCGCTTCCGCCTTATCGTGAGCTGAGTCGGGAACTGGGTGTCTCCAAGAACACGGTGCTCGCCGCCTATGATATGCTGGTAGCGGATGGCGTACTGTACAGTGCGGCAGGGTCAGGATTTTATGTAGAGAAAGGTATGCTGAGCCGCCCGCCTGTCCGGCTCCCCATGCAGCGGCAGTTCGCCGCGCTGTCCGATCAGATCATTCCCGACGGTGTTATCAACTTTGACAACGGACAGCCTGCACTGGAATTGTTTCCCCGTGCCAGATGGAACAAGGCGGTGTCTGCCGCCATGCTGGATATTCCCGCCGCCGCGCTGGGGTATGACATTCCTCAGGGGCGCCCGGAGCTGCGGCAGACACTATGCGAATATCTCCGGAAAAGACAGGGGCTTTCCTGTAAGGCGGATCAGATCGTCGTTACCAGCGGCGCAAAGCAGGCCATCACACTGGCGGCGGAGTGCCTCTTGACCGGGCAGAAAGAGATATGGATCGAAGACCCCGCTCCCGCGCTGCTGCGGCGGCTTCTGGCGTGTCACACGGAGCGCATTCGTTCCTTTCCTGTGGATGAACACGGCCTTAACCCCGCAAGATTTCCAGCGGATGGAAGGCCCGTACTTATTATCGCCTCTCCGGCCCGCCAATTCCCCACCGGTGCTATCATGCCTATGAAACGCCGTGTGGCACTGGTGGAGTTTGCAGAGCGAACCGGTGCGTATCTGCTGGAGGACAACTTCGAGAGCGAGTTCAATTATGACGCGCCGCCAGCCTCCTCCCTGTATGAACTGGCACCAGAGCGGGTCATCTCCGTGGGAACCTTCAGCAAGGTGCTGTATCCCTCCGTTCGGATGGGCTACATGATCGCACCGACGGAGCTGCTGCCGCTGCTGTGTGAGCGGAAGCGGCTCTCCGACCATCATACCAACCCGGTCTACCAACTGGCGTTGTCCGCGTTTCTGGCAGACGGTACGCTGGAAAAGCACATCCGCCGCATGAAGCGGGAATATCGCGCCCGCCGTGACCACCTCATCGCGTGTCTGCACCAGCAGTTTGGAGACGCTGTCTGCGTCAGCGGCACTGCGTCGGGTATGAATCTTGTGGCCGCCTTCTGTGATGTGTGTTTTACCGATGAGACCGTACAGGAACTGCTGCGCTACGGTGTGTATGCCGTTCCTGTGGAGCGTCAAGGTCAGCGCACCAACGAATTGATCCTGCGCTACGCTGGATTGACAAAAGATGAGCTGACGCTTGGCGCGGAACGCTTGCGGGTGGGGATTGAGGGGATTCGCTTGTGCCATCTGTGAAAGAAGTGACGTTACATTTTGATGGGCAGCGTCATGGGCGCATAAACGTCTATGGTGCTGCCCATCTTGTTATTTGAAAACCGCCTCCCGTACCACCACTTCCTCCGCTGCATTGCGGATGTTATTCATCGCACCGACCCATGCCATTTGATCTGCTACTTTCAGTTGTTCCGTAATCCCTTGCTCATGTGCCATCCGTCTTATCAGTAGGTTGAGCATCTCATTGGCCTCTCGGTCGATTTCATTGAGATGCTGTATCAACTGCCCAGAGGTCAGCAGCGAGGTGTAAGTCCCTCTACGATGTTCCTTCAGATATTTCAGCCGCATACGCCCAAAACGCCCGTATGTCGCTGGTTCATCTTCCAGCAAAGCCAAGTCCGGCAGATAATAGTCACCGTGTTTGGTATAAGTGATTTCCATTGTGTGACAGTCCTTTCGCGGGCCCTAATTTGACCCTTATTTTGACCCTTTAACGGGTCATCCCTTATAAAACAACTGGACTGACTGGTACAGAATTTTATAGTTTCAGAAATAAATGTCACGCATATTGATGAAAATAGTAATAGAAAATCGTAATTTGCGAATTCGAGTCCTGTATCGTCCACCATCGAAAGTTCCGCTTTCTGTTGAAAGCGGAACTTTTTTATAATTTTTTCGCAATTTTCATGCGTGTTATGTAACCTTATTTTATCCCTGACCACTCAACCAGCCACAGTCAGGAAAAATACGGGCCTCCGAGAGCAGTTCGCCCTGGGAGGCCCGTTTGTTCAACCTGCCAGTTCTGCCTGCTTCCGCCGCTTTTTCTCGGCGGCGATCTCCGCGATCAGCCGGGCCAACTTCTCCTTGCACGCCGCCTCTGTATGGACGGAGACGTTGGTGCCATTCGTTTCCCGTTCACTTTCGGGGAGTAGAGAGGCTGGGACGCTCCAGTTCCCAGAAAAACCGCTGGTGCAGGGCCTTCATGTAGTCGTTCATACGTGTCGCCTCCCTTGTTCAGCAACACAACATACCACAGAAACAGAGAATAGCCAGGGCTCCGGCGCACCGGGCCGCGGACTCCGCTTTCTTCCAGGAGACTAATAGCGGAACCCGTAATCGTCTTATTTCTCAGACACCTGCACTCGGCTCTCCGCTCCCCCACTCACCTCCAGAAATGCGCAGAGGGACTGCTTGCTTATCGTGTAATACTTGGGCGGGTCCAAGAACAGAAACAGAATCCGGATGGCAGTCTCCTCGCCGGTGTCGGCATCCATGGCCGCAGGAATCCCATCGATAGTTTTCCATCGCACCGCCGGTAGTACCCGGTATAGTCCCGCCCGCCCAGCATACCCTCCCCCCATTCCATGTTCTGCTTTCAGTATAGTGGGGTAAGGAGCATCTGCAAAGCATTCACATCTCATCATCTGATTTTATGGGTAAGTGTGAGCAGAGGGGCGACCGTTTGGCTGCCCCTCTGTTTCACGTTTACATTACTGCACTTCTGATGAATATTTATAGTGCCCCACAGAGCAACTTGCAGTCCTGAGAAAGAAAACTTATGGTGCCAGGAAACTGGCTCCCGTGTATAGCCAGTTGACGCATACAGACGTACGGGCACCGCCTCGGGAAGAAAAGATTCGGATCTCACACATGGACCAAAGACCGGTAGAGGGCTCTTGTTGCCGGATTCGTGTCCAGTGCATCTCCTGAGACTGGCTGTAGATCAGATCATCCACTACGAACACACCTGAGATTGTCAGGTTGTCATTGGTCTGGCTGTCAATAGAAGCTCCATCGTAAATACTTGCGCGGCGAATATCGGCCACAATAGACGTTCCTGTTACCGCAGGCTGGAGGGAAAAGCGGAGTGAAGTGGCCGAAGTGTTCTGCAAGGTCATGTTCAGCGCCTCCAGAGGAACCGTCAAGACACTTCCAGCAGAGGACAGATTTGCGTTGTAAACCTCCGGAACAGCTTTTAGATTGGGAGTCAGGAAATCTGTCTCCGCAGTTTTAAACCGAACCTTGTAGACAGTAGGTATATTTTGCTCCACTGTAATTTCAGGAGTCTGCCCAGGGATGCCCTGCGGTCCTTCGGGTCCAACTTCACCAGGTTCACCTTTCGGCCCCTCGGGGCCAACGGGAACCACAAAGTCCAGGGAGATCCCGGTGTCTGTCGGATTGGCGGTGACGGCTGCGGCAGTACCAGAGGAGACAGTTCCCACAGTGACGGTAGGTGTCGTGCCCGCGGGTCCCTGAGGGCCAAGTTCACCCTGAGGCCCGGTTTCGCCCCGCTCGCCCTGAGGCCCTTCCGGGCCCTGGGGACCTGTCGGGCCGGATTCTCCCTGAGGGCCTGCAGGACCGACGGGAACCACGAAGTCCAGGGAGATCCCGGTGTCCGTCGGATTGGCGGTGACGGCTGCGGTAGTACCGGAGGAGACAGTTCCTACAGTGACGGTAGGCGTTGTGCCCGCGGGTCCCTGAGGGCCAAGTTCACCCTGAGGCCCTTCCGGGCCCTGAGGACCTGTCGGGCCGGATTCTCCCTGAGGGCCTGCAGG